>POVV01000423.1_pt1 | contig 28100 bp, 26 predicted proteins | sample 1560271 | NCBI WGS metagenome assembly POVV01 (sample SAMN08337232, study PRJNA429181) | Bioreactor metagenome, whole genome shotgun sequencing project. | biome: cows' rumen and soil; feature: anaerobic; isolation source: anaerobic chemostat enrichment culture, galacturonate as sole carbon... | reverse complement strand
GCTATGATGATATAGCCAAAAGATACGAGGTATTGCACTTAAGCTATTGAACCGCCGTATACGGATCCGTACGTACGGTGGTGTGAGAAGTCGGCTACTCAACTAATGCGTAGCCTCTTACTCGATTAAGTATGTTTGAAACTATTTGGATGTATTGCTGCTTTTACCTAAATTTTCTTTTGAGTGTTAGAGCGTAACTATGCTGAATCATTTTGGTTAGCTCTTTTCAGATATATCGCTTAGCAGCGCTATGGAGTTTAGTGCATAGCTTAAATATTGATATATTAAAAAACATTAAAAATATCTGCTTGACATGAAGTTAACTTCAGGGTTTATAGTTATTTATAATGACTTTTTAAAGAGATTGCTTATAAAACACCTATATAGGGGGGAAGGGTTGTATTGAACATAAAGGAAGCTGCGGAGATAACTGGCATTTCTATTGACAATCTCCGTTATTATGAAAGAATAGGTTTAATTCCCAAGGTTCCAAGGAATGCATCGGGAATCAGAGAGTATGATAAAACCTCACTGGAATGGATAGCATTTTCTATGCGCTTTAAAAAGGCAGGAATGTCGCTGGATTCAATTCGTGAATATGTTCAATTAGCGTTGGCGGGTGAAGCAACCAAAGAGGCCAGGCGGGAAATCCTGTCAGAGACGAAAGAAAGTCTGGAAGAAAAATTAAGAGAGCTGCAGGAAAGCTTGGATGTTATCAATTATAAGCTGGCGATTTATGATAAGACATGTGAACCTGTTACCACAAAATTGGTTAAAACCTGGAAAACAAGCAGGTGATTATGGTCTGTTTTTAGTTGTGCGGAGTGAATGTTCATCTAAAAAAAGGAGAGGTTATCATGCTGTATAGAAAGTTCGGCAAAACAAATGAAATGGTTTCTATTTTAGGCTTTGGCTGTATGAGGCTGCCGGTTATTGACAATAATACGGCTAAAATCGATGACGAAAAGGCCATACCGATGCTACGGTATGCGATTGACGCTGGCGTAAACTATCTTGATACCGCCTATCCGTATCATGGAACCGGTTTTACGCAAGGGGGTGAGAGCGAGCCTTTTCTTGCGAAGGCGCTGAAAGACGGCTATCGGAAGAAGGTCAATATTGCAACCAAGCTTCCCAGTTGGCTGATACAAACAAGAGAGGATATGGATCGATATTTAAACGAGCAGCTGGAACGTCTGGAGACAGATGTAATTGATTTTTATCTGCTGCACGGCTTAAATAAAACTCTGTGGCCCCAGTTAAAAGAGGCCGGCGTCACCGAGTTTCTGGATCAGTCCATTCGAGCAGGAAAAATCAAATATGCCGGTTTTTCCTTTCATGATCAAGAAAGTGTCTTTAAAGAAATCGTGGACTATTATGATTGGTCATTCTGTCAAATTCAGTACAATTATTTAGACGAATATTTCCAAGCGGGAAAAGCAGGATTGGAATACGTTGCAGAGAGAGGGCTGGGAATTGCCATTATGGAGCCGCTGAGAGGCGGCAATCTGACCAGGCTGCCTGAAGAAGCAAAAGCTGTTTTTACTGAAGCCGGCACCAACAGAACGGCAGCGGAGTGGGCTTTGCGCTGGGTGTGGAATCACCCTGGGGTATCTGTTGTATTAAGCGGAATGAGTACCATGGAGCAAGTTGACGAGAATATCAGGGTGGCCCGGGAAGCGGAAGTCAATTCTTTAACAGCAGGGGAATTAGCCGGCATTGAAGCTGTGAAGAAAATCTTTCAAGAGAAAATAAAAGTCAACTGCACCGGCTGTTCGTACTGTATGCCTTGTCCTGTCGGCATCAATATCCCGACATGCTTCTCTACCTATAATGATTATTGGGTATTTAATACGCCTGAAGCAAAACTTACATATGCCATATGGGCATCAATGGGCGCTCTTGCTTCTCAGTGTGTGGAATGCGGCAAATGCGAAAGCCATTGTCCCCAAAGTCTTGAAATTCGCAAGGAATTAAAGCAGGTTGTGGAGTTGTTTGAGTAGTTGTAAGAGAGAGGGCGGTTTATTCAGCCGTGCCCTCAAGCCTGTGCTTTTTGAGATGCCAACCTATGAATATCTTCGCACCGGTGATGTGATTGGCAAGTGCATGAGCTTTGGCAAAGAATAGCTGCTTTGAACAGAAAAACAGGTAATTTTTTATAAAATCACGATGGAGCATGAACTGATTCATTCATCCTAAAGGAAGCCGCTTAGGCTTCTTTTTTTTGTCCTGACAAAAAGTAAATTTTTTTAAAAAATTCTTGACCTGATGTTAACTTCAGGCTGTACAATGACACAAACAAGTTGTAACAAGGCAAAAATGTTTATCCTTGTTGCAGCTTGCCGCAAAACTATATGGAGGTGAGACTGCTTACATAATTTTTAACTATAACATACTGCAGTTTGTGTGCTCTGCTTGGTTCAGCAAGCGCTTTTTCAGGACACAGATAATGGCTGCCGAGCAAACAAAAATTAATATAAAGGGGCAATCGCATGAACAAAAAAATCGCGGCAATTCCATTAATGAAGGGAGTTTTTTTCGATGAGCAATAAAATTTTAATTGTATATTATTCCCACTCCGGTAATACGCGCAAATTGGCGAAGCTGATTGAGCAGGAGACAGGAGGGACGCTTTGTGAGTTAGTACCGGAAAGGGCCTATCCTGCTGACTATAACACCGTAGTGGAACAGGCGAAAAAAGAAATCCAGGCTGGCTTCCGGCCTGAGCTTAAAACCAAGGTCAAGGATATTGCCGCTTACGATACGGTCTTCGTTGGTACGCCGAACTGGTGGAGTACGATGGCGCCACCGGTTGCCACTTTCCTGGAGCGTTATGATTTATCAGGAAAAAAGGTTGTACCATTCTGCACCCACGGCGGAGGCGGTTCCGGTAATATTGAGATTGTGGTCAGGAAGCTCTGCTCTGCTTCGACAGTGCTGCCCGGCCTTTCGGTATACGGGGATGCGGCCAAGGCTTCACAGGTAGAGTCCTGGTTGAAAAAGAGCTAAATGGCAATACTTTTTGAAACACGGGGCAACTATAAAAATCCCGCTTCTCTGGGGCGGAAAGCGGGATTTTTGTGGATTGGATGATGGATTTTTAAATTTGAATCAGGTTATAGTCGGCATTGCCCATGCCGAGTGTTTTCATATATCGGATTTGATGGCGTCCATGGCGAGACTCAATACGCTCAATAAGATCGTGCTTTTGCTCCTCAGGCAGCTTATCCACCAGATCAAGGGAGGCCTTGTCAATCGCTAAAATATCGGTTGAGCCGAGTATTCCGATATCTTTGCATTTTGGCGGGGCGGCATGGGCATCACAGTCGCAGTCAACCGATAGATTTTTCAATACATTGATATAGGTGATATGGCCCTTGAAATGTTCGGTGACGGCCTTGCCCGCTTCGACCATTCGTTCAAGAAAGCCCGGACCGGTAGGCCACCCGGGGCCATGAACCATCGCTTTTCCCACATGACCGGAAGGTATGCCAATGCCGATATTTTTTAGTGATCCGCCAAAACCACCCATGGTATGGCCTTTAAAATGTGTATAAACCAGCAATGAATCATAGTTGAACAGATGTCGGCCAACTGCGACTTCAGTAAGATGATCTCCGGGTGTATACCCCTGGCCTTTTGCCAGAAATTCCTTCATTCCCGGCACTGTCAGCATAGTATCGCCCTCCGCGTCCATAATGTCAACAGGGCAGAACGTAAAGCCATTGTTTTTGATGACTTCGCGATGAGTCGCGGTTTCATACCGTGGGCTGGAATAGAGTACATTGCATTCCACAATTGTACTGTTGGGAACGTTTGCTTGCAAGCCTCTAATCAGTGAAAGCGGCAACAGGTTAGGATTGCCTGGCTCTCCGGTGTGCAGTTTTATGCCCACTCTTCCGGTGATTCCCTGGTTGATATGCGAGTAAATATCGAGTAATCCTTTCGCGCTGATATCATTCGTAAAATATACATTGGATTTTGCAGCATCGACTTCGGATCTGCCTGGCTCTGCTCCTTTTACTCTATTATCAGCGCAGCCAGTCAAGCTATAAGAAGCCATACTCAGCATTGTACCACCGGCAAGTAGCAAAAAGTTTCGCCGTGAAATCTCTTTCATTTTAAGCACCTCTCTTTAATTTGCTGCCGCAGCCACATAGCAGAAGTATTATAAGTCCTAATATATCGTAGCACTTAAAGTTAACTCGAGGTCAAGCTATTTTTAAAAAGTTTTAAAAAATGCTTGACCTCGAGTTAACTCCAAGTGTTACCCTATCACCATAAGGAGGCGAAAACTGCATGACGGTTACAGTACAGAACAACGGCGCACATTAATCAAAACCCTGTTTGGTGTGGAAACGCTGATGCTGGGGGGCGGTGGTGTCCTGAACTGGTCATTTCTGCAGGTGGGTATGTGTGATGAATTAAGTATGGTCATTGCCGCGACTGCCGACGGTTCCTCGGAAACCCCCGCGTTGTTTGAAACACGGGGCAATCTGGCTGCGGATAATCCTGTCAGCTTTACTCTTGAAAGCGTCCAGGCAATGGACGGCGGCAGCATTTGGCTCCGTTATCGGGTCAAAAAATAAGGAGAGAAAAAGGTATTTACGATGAATACAGAAAATCTGAGCGTATTCCCTATGGGAGAAAAAAATGAAGCATATGCCCGGTATTTTGTGGGGCAGAGCTATTTGAATATGCTGTCCACAAGCGGTGTTGTGATCGGCAATGTGACCTTTGAGCCGGGCTGCCGCAACAACTGGCATATTCATCGGGCGGCAAAAGGCGGCGGGCAGATTTTGCTTTGCACTGCAGGCAGAGGCTGGTATCAGGAGTGGGGTAAGCCTGCACAAAAGCTGGGACCTGGCGATGTCGTAAACATCCCCGCAGATGTCAAGCACTGGCATGGTGCGGCCAAGGATAGCTGGTTTGCCCATCTGGCAGTGGAAGTGCCGGGAGACGAGACCGCCAATGAGTGGCTGGAACCGGTCGGCGCTGAAGAATATGGTTGTTTGGAATAGGGGGAATGTTTACGTGAAAAAGGTTGCTTTGTCTAACTTTTGGAGTCACTTCAGCGGTTAGAATCTTTCTTCTGATTATCTGTATTCGTGTTTTTTAGTTTCGCAAGCATTTTGTTACTGCGATAAATCGTTGCACCTATTAAACCGGCAGTTACTGCGATTAATAAGCTTATTTCCTCTATGCTCACGTTGATACCTCCATTTATAAATTCTCTGTGTTTACCGGCAGGCTAAGCGCCGACGCCATTACGGCAGTCAATAACAATTGTCGATCTTAACTGTTTAGACAGTTCTGCCAGAATATGCTCATAATAGGGACAGGCATTTTTATCAGAGGCAGTACTGCTCATACAAGAGGACACCGCAATTATATCGGCGCCACATTTTATCAATAATTTAGCTCTATCCACTACTCGCTTGCCTGGACACCCGGCACAGGCAATACTTCCAACTACTACAGCCGGACCTAAATCTCTAAATACACCCGCTCCTTTTTTCACTGCTGCAAAGTCTTTTGTTTGCCAAGTCATGTCGCCATACTGCGGACAAATGATAAATCCTACTTTAACCAAGATGCTCTCTCCCTTTTTTTATTTAGATCTCCGTCAATTTTTTGCTCTGGAATTAATAATTCGTCCTGTCGTGATATATAGTATTCATAGCAACTACACAAAGTGACTGCGCTTTGCTAAAAAACACACGTTATCTTAAAAAAAATCCTTTTTTCGCTGTGTTTCTTTGATTATCTAATAAATAAATAATGGATAATCAAACACAAAACATTGTGTATTCCAAACCAACATGCGACATGCCGGCTAACATAGTAAAACAAAATGATATGCAGTAGTTTCTAAAACAAGAAACTACTGCATATCATTTGCATAATAGTAGAGTTAAACTTTCCGTTCACGGCCGGCACAAGATTGGCAGGCATACCTGACGTCGAAAACAGGGTAATATTATTCGTGTCATAGAGAAGATTATAGGGAAATATATTTTTAATCAGGAGCCGTCTAACGCCCAGTGTGTAAGCCACAGACTGGTTTCACAATAAATCTCCAGGCAAGCAATTTATTCCGTTTGTGCCTGGAACGGAGCGAAAGGAATGGATATAGTCATGGAATATAACAAGGCAACCATACAAACAATCATCGAAAGTCTTGGTTTGACCGAGGATATTCAGGTGGACGATATTCCTGATATAAATCTTTATATGGACCAGCTACTAGAGTTTCTTAACAACAGGCTTTACTGGTTAAAAAGAGAGTCGGTTGACAAGGGTCTAACAAAAACCATGGTCAACAATTATACCAAAGATCAACTATTGATACCGCCTCAAAATCGAAAATATGGAAAACAGCATATTATGCTCCTGATATTGATTTCCCAATTAAAAAGCATTCTTTCAATTAGCGATATCAAAAAAATATTTGCCCCTATTTTAAACGATATTAATACCCCTGACGATGATGTTATTCCTCTCCAAGAGATATACATAACCTTCCTGGAGTTAAGAAAGGAACAGTTCGCAGAATTCTATGATACTTTTGAGGAAAAAGTCAAATATATAGAGAGCAAAACAGCTTCGATAGAAACAACTAATCGAAATGCGGCTGAGCTTCTTTTAATCATATTGATGCTGGTTGCTCAGGCTAATGCTTCGAAACGTCTGGCAGAGAAAATGATTGATACCCTTTTTACCGGTAAGGCAGAATAAGAGTGGCACGTCACGTCTGGCGTTCTCATCCTAGCTGAAACCTGATAACGTGTCCAAGGTGTGCCGGTGCGGCAGTGTAGAGCGGACAAGCCGCAGCGCATTATCAGCTCTCATAGATGGAAATTAGGTACATATTGACTAAAAATTGTTAAATAAGTATAATATAGTTGTCAGAACAATCATAATGGTGGTGCAGATGGAATTTAAATTGAATGACTCATTGGGGTTTATCCTGAACAAGACGAATGCAAAACTAAAACATGAATTGCTTCAGCGACTCAAAGAATATGATGTTACGCCAGAGCAATGGGCCATACTTAATTGTTTATGGGAACAAGAAGGTGTTACCCCTAAAGAGTTGGCAGACAGAATCGACAAAGATAAACCTAATACGAATCGCATTCTAGAGAAATTACAAATGAAAGAATTCATTGTCCGTAAACCTCATCCTGTAGATAAAAGAGCTTTTCAAATATTTCTGACTGACAGAGGGTGGGCAGTAAGGGAACAATTAATGCCCAGGGCTAAAGAACTATTAGCTAAAGCAACAGCAGGAATAGATGCGCATAAAGTGACAGAATTGAAAAATATGTTAAATCAAATTTACTATAATATAAAATAGGTATTTTTTTGCAATTTTAGTTGTCATGACAACTAAAATTGCAAAAAGTATAAACTTATCATTATTTAATATGTGTTAGTTGAAGTTGTAGCCAAAGCGAGAGGGGATGATAAGATGCACTGTACAAAATGATTTGAATAAAGGGGAACAAAGAAAGAATCCCAGGGAGGTCAGGACAGTTCTGCGAAAGAGTATGCATAATGGTAGGAGGACAACAGACTATGAAAAGTGAGCTCGCAAACAGATTAAAACTCCGTTATTCGCCTGTTGCTATTTTATTCACCAATGAAAAGCCTGAAAAAGCACTCGAATTTGCCGAACAAAAATGGGGTTGCGTAGCAGCAATGCTTACGGCAGCAACTAAAGGTAAGACAGTTGTATTTAGCCGTAAAACTTTTGGATGTCTAGGTGGGGGAGTTGGACTGGGACTGGGAAATCTTTACAGCGAATTTCCGGGTGGTATTGCCAATTTTCTTTCTACGGGAAGTGGGGAGGGATACCTACCCGGCGAGGCTTATAAAAAGACACCGGCAATAGCTCAGAGCTTTGTAGATAATCTGCCGATAACTGATATACCTGAGCAGTATGTTGTATTTAAGCCGCTGGCAGAGGTAGACGAAAGCAAAGAAAAGCCGAAGGTTATTGTATTTTACGTGAACCCCGACCAGTTATCTGCTATGGTGGTGTTGGCTAATTATGATCGGGCAGAAAGCAGCGTTAAAATTCCGCTTGTGGCAGGCTGCCAGTCAACCTGCTTATTGCCTTGGAGTGAAGCGTCCCAAGAGAAACCTAGTGCAATAGTAGGAATGCTTGATATTTCTGCCCGTCCTGTTATTGATGCCGATTTGCTTTCTTTTAGCATGCCCTTAAGTCTGTTTGAAGAGATGGAGAGCAATGTGCATGGTAGTTTTCTCGACAAAGAAGCTTGGCGTAAAGTTGCCAAACGTCTCTAGTACCGGCAACTTTCGGCAAGTTCTTACCCGGGATGTTTCCCTGTGTACACTGGCTTGGAGCATAGCAAGCATTATATACCTGCTGAAACAGTAGCTGTTTTCATCAAGCTTAACTGGCTGCGGCGTATACGGTAGTATAAAAATAGTTTACTTTTACCATTGTAGTTGTTATAACAACTACAATGGTAAAAGTACTATGAGGCCTGTTATCCAAGTGATTCAATATATGTGTTCTATTTTCTATGATTAGATTATATGTATACTTTAACTGCTCTCTTCTCTGGCTATTGGCAAAAGCACAAACTATTTTAGTCTACAAGCTCACTGCTTACTTTAGGCAAAAGGAGGAATATATTTCATGTCACAACATAGCGGCAATTGTCAGCAATTCATGAATATAGCCCTGTCTGCATTCAATCAGTATGGAACTGATTTGACGCTGGACCAGTTGGCAGCTTGCCTGTCTGTTCCGTCTGGGAATCTGCATCCCCATTTCAACTGCAAACCGGAATTAATCCGGCAGCTTGTCAGTTTCGTACTGACAAGGGTCAGACAGCCTCCTGCCCAATTATCTCATATTTCACCGGCTGAAGAACTTCAGATTTTACTCACTACCTACAGCCAGTCATTCACCGCCTTTAGCCAGATCGCCCTGCTTGATTTAAAACGGTATTACCCTGATGAATGGAACAGAATCATGCGACTCCGTGAGATCCATTGGCAGAGAATTGCAGCTACCCTTGAGACCGGCGTCGCCAACGGCCGGTTACGCCCGGTAGATACCAATTTATTTCGAATGCTGATTGACGGAATGCTTCTCGACCCCTTTATCCAGGAACATCTTGCACTGTCGGAATTAGTGGATATTCTGTTATTTGGCATAGCCCGGCGCGCACCGCGTAAAGTTTCTTTCCCAAAGCAGATTAGATGAGATAAGGAGGGTATCAATATTTAACATGCGACTGAATATCAGCCGAAAAAAATGTTATTATGCCCTGGCCATCCTGGCGGCAGTCTGCCTGCTGGCCTGGTGCCTGGTAAAATCACAGGTTGCGGAAACCACCACAAAACCCGAACCCCTCACCGTGGTCCGTACCCAGGTCATCAAGCCGGCAACTGCCGCACCGGGATATAGTTATGCCGGCGAAGTGCGCGGCCGCTATGAAAGCCAACTGGCTTTCCAGGTAACCGGCAAAATTATCAAACGCAACGTCGAACTCGGCAGTGTTGTCAATGCCGGCGATGTGCTCATGCAGATTGATGCGAAGGACATCCAACAGCTGGTAAACAGCAGCTCGGCCCAGGTATCTGCTGCCCAATCCCAGCTTAAGCTGGCAGAAAGCAATTTGAACCGCTACCGGCAATTGCTGGCCAGCGGCGCGGTCAGCCGCGCTCAGTACGACCAGTATGTCAATGCCTATGATGCAGCGGCAGCGGCGGCGCAACAGGCGGCAGCCCAGTATACACAGGGAGCCAATCAGCTGGATTATACCTTATTGACGGCCGACAAGGCCGGAGTCGTCTCCGCAATCACCGCCGAGGCCGGCCAGGTTGTCAGCGCCGGCCAGACGGTCGTCACCATTGTCCGGGACGGAGAGCGGGAAATTGAAATCCATGTCCCCGAAAACCGGCTGGAAGAACTTAAAGCAGCCGGACAGCTTGACGTGACCTTTTGGGCTTTGCCGACTGTGACACTGGAAGGCAGGGTGCGGGAAATCGCTCCCATGGCCGACCCGGTCACCCGAACCTTTAAAGTACGCGTCAGCCTGCTCAATCCACCACCCTCCGTCAAGCTGGGCATGACAGCCGCTGTTGCCTTAGCCGACGGCGCTGTCCGGCCCGCCATTGGCATTCCTCTGGCGGCGCTGTATCAGACCGGCGATACGCCCGTCGTCTGGGTTGTAAATGACGATAGCCTGACCTTGCGTCCTATCCGGACCGGCTCCTTCGGCAACGGCACTATCCGGGTTCTGTCCGGTCTGCAGCCTGGCGACCGGATTGTCAGTAACGGAGTACATAAACTGAAAGAAGGGCAGAGGGTAAAAACGGCCGGTGAGATCTATGAGTAATTTTAACCTTACCGCCTGGTCGTTAAAGCACAAGCAATTTATCTATTTCCTTGTCACCGTCTTTTTTATGGCCGGTATCTTTTCCTATCAAAATCTGGGCCGCATGGAAGACCCGGATTTTACCATTAAACAAATGGTGGTCAGCATTGCCTGGCCGGGAGCCACAGCCCGCCAAATGGAAGAACAGGTTACCGATAAAATCGAAAAAAGATTGCAGGATTTACCCGGGCTTGATTATTTGAAGAGTTACTCTGCACCGGGGCGAACAGTGATTTACGTCAATCTCAAGGATCAGGTGCCGGCAAAGGATATCCGGGACAGATGGGTAGAGGCCCGCAATATGGTGAACGATATCAGGGGTACCTTGCCTGATGGCGTCTTAGAGCCTAGTTTTAACGACCGGTTCGATGAAGTATACGGCGTAATCTATACCCTGACCGGGGATGGTTACACCTACGAAGAAATGCGGGAAAAAGGCGAAAGAATCCGCCGGATTCTCTTAGGTGTTTCCAGTGTGCGTAAAGTTCAGCTGTTAGGTGTGCAAACCGAAAAAATTTATATTGAAATAGAAAATAGTAAACTTGCTCAGTTAAGAATTGATCCGGCTGTCATCACGGCTGCCCTGCGGGAACAAAATGCCATGGCTACCGCTGGTATGCTGGAAACAGCATCTGACAATGTATATTTGCGAATTACCGGCATGTTTGAAAATCTGGAAGATATCCGCACTACGCCCATTCAGGCCGGCGGCCGTACCTTCCGCCTGGGCGACATCGCCACAGTCACCCGCGCCTATGCCGAGCCGGCTGATCCGAAACTGTTCTATAACGGCCAGCCCGCTATCGGCATTTCGCTGGCGATGGAGCCTGGCGGCAACATTCTGACACTGGGTGAGGATCTTGAAACTACCATTTCGCAAATTAAACAGGAACTGCCGGCCGGACTGGAAATGAATCAGGTCGTCAATCAGCCCAAGGTTGTTGAATCCTCCATCGGCGAATTCCTAAAATCTCTGGCCGAAGCCATAGTCATCGTCTTAGTCGTAAGCTTTGCCAGTCTGGGTATGCGGTCCGGTGTCGTCGTGGCCCTAACCATTCCGCTGGTTATCGCCATGACTTTTGCATTAATGTATTTGACAGGCATTGACCTGCAGCGCATTTCCCTGGGCGCCCTGATTATCGCCCTGGGGCTATTGGTCGACGATGCCATTATCGCCATTGAAATGATGATCGTCAAGCTGGAGCAAGGCTGGAGCCGGTTTGATGCCGCCTGCTTTTCTTATACCTCCACCGCCTATCCCCGTTTAACCGGTGCATTAGTAACCTGTGCCGGGTTTATTCCCATCGCTTTTTCCCAAGGCTCTGCCTCCGAGTTTTGCGTCACACTTTTTTGGGTTGTATTATTTGCTCTCATTTCTTCCTGGCTGGTTGCCGGAGCCGTTACTCCACTCCTTGGCTATTTGTTTATCAAAATAAAACCGCAGCAGGCTGCCGGTGAAAACCAAACAAGCCATGACCTCTATGATACTCCGTTTTACCGCCGCTTTAAACGCGTTTTGCTGTGGTGCATGCATCATCGCAAAACCGTACTGACGGCTACTGCCGCCGCCTTTATCGGAGCTATCTTTCTTCTGGGATTGGTCAAACAGGAATTCTTCCCGGCCTCCAGCCGCCCGGAGGTCATCATCCAGCTCCAATTACAGGAAGGAGCTTCCCTGTCCAATACTGAGGAAGTAGCCCGCCTGTTTGCGGAAAAATTGAATGGCGATCCGAATATCGCCTATTATACTTATCATGTAGGCGAAGGAGCTCCCCGCTTTGTGTTGAGCTTTGAACCAACCTTTCATAAATCGAATTTTGCTGAATTTATTGTGGTTGCTAAAGATGGCCAGGCCCGCAACGAGTTGACCCAAACAGTAGAAGAGATAATAAACTCCGAATTTACCAGCGTTCATGGTCATGTCAAGGTAATATTCAACGGACCACCGGCCGATTATCCGGTAATGCTGCGGGTAAAAGGTCCTGAACATGCAAAAGTTCGTGAAATTGCCGGGCAGATCCGCACTGTTATGGCTAATCATCCGGCAACACAAAACGTAAACCTCAACTGGAATGAAAAAAGCAAAGTAATGCAGCTGGAAATTGATCAGGCAAAAGCCAGGGCGCTGGGGCTCAGTTCCCAACAACTGGCCACAGCGCTGCAAACACAGTTATCCGGAGCGCCCATCGCCGAATTCCGTGAGCGCGATAAGACCGTCAGTATGGTTTTCCGCTTTGCCGAAGCGGACCGCAATAACCCGGAACGCATAAAGGACCTCAATATTCACCTTGGCAATGGCAACTATGTTCCGCTCGACCAGCTCGCCACCATCCGCTATGAGGCTGAGGAAGGCCTTATCTACCGGCGTGATCTCCTGCCCATGATCATTATCCAGGCGGAATTGAACCCTGCGTCCGGTCTTACCGGCACGGACGTAACCATGCAAGTGTACAACAATCTCCAGGAACTGCGACACAGCCTGCCGGCAGGCTATAGCATAGAGTTTGACGGTGCAACAGAAAATAGCATTAAAAGCGGCAAGTTTCTGGCCGAACCCATTCCGGTTATGCTGTTCATTATTATGATCCTGCTTATGATGCAGCTGCAAAGCATACCCAAAATGCTGTTGACCCTGTTAACAGCGCCGCTAGGCATTATCGGCGTAGCCGTAAGTCTTTTGCTGACCGGCAGCCCCATGGGCTTTGTGGTTCAGTTGGGAATTCTGGCTCTATCCGGTATCATTATGCGCAACTCGGTCATCCTGGCAGACCAGATTGAGCAGCATCTGGCGGCCGGGCAATCGCTGTGGGACGCCATTGTGGCTTCAACGATCAGCCGTTTCCGTCCCATTATGCTGACGGCCGCAGCCGCTATTCTTGCCATGATTCCGTTGGTATTCAGTGTTTTCTGGGGGCCCATGGCAGTTGCCATTGGCGGCGGCTTGTTGGGGGCAACCTTGCTGACCCTGCTGGTATTACCGGTTATGTATGCTGCCTGGTATAAAGCACAACCGGACGCTGGTACAAGAAATAACTCCTTACATGAAACTGAAAAATCAATTCCTCAATAATATGCAACCCGGCTTTCTTCGCGCGCGATTATCCGGAATAAGCTTCTTTTTTCGTTTTCTTCCATTTCAATTTAGCCATGGTCCATTCCACAACCACAAATAATACCGGAATGAGAAAGATACCAAAAGCGGTAGCAATCGTCATGCCGCCAACTACTGCAGTTCCCATTGCCTGCCTTGCACCGGCACCGGCGCCGCTGGCTATTGCCAGTGGCAGGCAGCCGATAATAAAGGCGAATGAGGTCATCAGTATTGGGCGAAGTCGCAGGGCCGCGGCCTCGACTGCGGCTTTAACCGGGTCCATGCCTTTGTCCACCCTGACTTTGGCAAATTCAACGATCAGAATGGCATTTTTAGCGGCTAAGCCGATCAGCATGATTACCCCGATCTGCATATAAACACTGTTTTGCAGATTCATCGCATATTGCGACAATAACGCCCCGAATATGCCGGTCGGTACTGACAGCATAACCGCATAGGGAACGCTCCAGCTTTCATATAGCGCCGCCAGGCACAAGAAGACAAATATCAGGGACAGCGCCAGAATCTGCATGGTTGTGCTGCCGGCTTTCTTTTCTTCACGGCTTTGCCCCGACCATTCCACGGTAAAGCCGGACGGCAGCGTCTCCTTCGCCAGTTTTTCCATAGCCGCAATGGCTTGCCCCGAGCTATAGCCTTCACTTACGGAACCGTTAATCTGGATGCTGCGCGCCGCGTTGAACCGCGAAATACTGGACGGTCCGGTCGTTAGCTTGGGTTTTAATAAGGTATCCAGCGGTATCATGGTGCCATTGGCGGACCGGACGTAGATAAAGCGTGTCATGTCCGCTTCATTCCGGAACAGGGTATCGGCCTGCATCACCACTTTGTAGGTGCGGTTAAACATATTGAAATCATTTACCTCAAAACCGCCGAAATTAACTTGCAAGGCCGAGAATACATCATCTAAAGCAACTCCCAGTGTTTTTACCTTTTCCCGGTCAACTTCGAACTCATAACCGGGAGAATTACTTTTATAGGTAGAGTATACGGCAGTTACTTCTAGATGCTGATTGGCAGCCGCTACGAATTTTTTTGTAATTTCATCCAGTTCTTCCTTGCTGTGACCTGTCATATCCTGCAGCACCATCGTAAACCCGCCGACCATGCCCAGGCCGGGTAGGGAAGGCATGTTGAAGGCCAGGATGGAAGCTTCCGGGAAGAGTTCATCTTTTCCTTGAACCTGACCGATAAGGGAATCAATTTGCGTTGCGGGATCTTTTCGCTGGCTCCAGGGATTAAGTCCGACAAAAAGAGCCGCCGTGTTGGGTTTCGCCCCGTTGGACAAAATATCCCAGCCAACAATAGAAATAGCCTGATTGACACCGGGAAGTTCTCTGATTTCTTTATCCAGCCGGTCAGTTACTGTCTGGGTCCGGTTCATGCTTGCGCCTTCCGGCAGAGTGACAGCTACCACAAAAAAACCTTGGTCTTCATCGGGTACGAAGGTAGTGGGGACAATTTTATACAAGTATACCGTCCCGACGAAGACGATCAATAAGAAAATGCAACAATATTTTGCTTTGGCGATTAAGGCTTGGACCGTTTGGCTATATGCGCTGGTAGTACGGTCAAACCAATCGTTAAATTTGGCAAAAAAACGGCTCACCCAATTACCGTGGGCCTGATCTTCGTGGGGTTTTAACAATAGGGCGCACAGGGCTGGGGTTAGGGACAAGGCCACAAAGGCCGATAAAGCCATCGAAACTGCGATGGTTAAGGCAAACTGCCGGTAGAGCACACCTACCATGTCGCCGATAAAAGCGACCGGAATAAACACCGCGGCTAATACAAACGCAATGGCAATAACCGGCCCTGATACCTCAGCCATGGCTCGCCTGGTGGCTTCGACAGGGGTTAATTTGTTGTAGCGAATATGGTGTTCAACAGCTTCGATCACGACAATGGCATCATCGACCACCAGGCCGATGGCTAGGACCATCGCAAACAACGTCAGGGTGTTAATCGAAAATCCAAGCAGCACGAAGGCGCCAAAGGTACCAATGAGTGATACAGGAACGGCCAGCATAGGAATCAGGGTTGCCCGCCAGCTTTGCAGGAAAACAAACACTATTAACATGACGAGAGCCATGGCCTCCAAAAAGGTCTTAATGACTTCTGTCATGGATTCGGAAATATAATCCGTACTATTAAAAACAGCTTTATATTTCATATCTGGCGGAAAATTGACTGCCGCCGCCGCTACTACCTCATTTACGGCCTTCATCGTATTCATGGCGTTGGCATCGTTGGTTAATTGAATCCCCACAGCCATCGCGGTAGCCCCATCCTGTTTTGAGATATAATTTAATGCCCGGCCGGCATTTTCGATACGGGCAATATCTTTCAAATAAACGAAGGCGCCGTTCGGCTGGGCTTTTACAATAATATTCTCAAAATCAGCAACACTGGTTAACCGCCCCTGCACTTTGGCCGTATATTGAAATTCCTGGCCTTTGGGCACCGGCATGGCGCCGATTGTGCCCGCCGGTGCCTGGACATTCTGTTCTCTGACAGCGGCAATCAGGTCATTGACAGTTAAGCCTTGCTCTGCCATGCGGTCCGGATTAATCCAAATGCGCTGGGAAGGGTTCGTCCCCAGGACCATGACATCACCGACACCTTTTACCCGTTTAATGGCATCGTTTAAATACACATTAAAATAGTTGGTTAAAAATTTGTCATCATAGGTTCCGTTAGGGGAATAAAAGCTTAGCATAGCCACCATATCGGCAGAGGCTTTTCTGGTCGTAATCCCGGCCGCGGTTACCTCGGCCGGCAAGGACGCATTAGCCTGGGCAATACTGTTTTGCACCTTAACGGCGGCAATATCCCCATCGATGCCCAGATCAAAAACGACTTCCAGATTGTAGGCACCGGAATCATCGGAAGTGGAACTTATGTAGTTCATGCCCTGCACACCGTTAACTTGCTCTTCGATAACCTGGGCCACCGTCTGGTTGATAACTTCGGCATTGGCTCCGGTATATGTTGCCGACACCGACACAGTCGGTGGCTGAATTTGCGGATACTGGGCGATGGGGAGATTGAGTCCGGCAATCGTTCCTGCAAACAGAATCATGATGGAAAGAACGATTGCGAAAATAGGTCGCTCGATAAAAAATCTGGCCATGATAATTACACCTCCTACGAGTTAATGGAAAGCGCTAACTCTTCCGGAGTAACGACGGTCACATCAAGCGCCATATCCTCCTGAACCTTTGTCAGTCCTTCTACAACAACGGTATCATTTGCAGTCAGCCCTTCTTTTACCAGGTAATAACTGCCGATTTTTTCGCCGAGAATTACCGGGCGCGGTACCGCTTTATTATCGGCACCCACAACCGTGACCAGCGATTTATCCAATACCTGCTGTACGGCCCGCTGCGGCACTAAAACGGCATTGCTTATGGGCACACCGGGAATTTTAACTCTGGCGAACATACCGGGGATTAACATTCCATCCGGATTAGCAAACGTAGCTTTTAATGTCAGGGTGCCGCTGTTATCAGCTAAGCCTCGATCGGCTTGCGTGACTTTGCCGCTCAGTGGGTAGACGGAGCCATTGCTTAAAGTGATGGTGACGTTTTCGCCCCAGCCGCTATTGGTAAGGTTATTAGGCGAATTTTGTCTTAGATTCAGATACTCAATTTCACTCATATTGAACTGCACAAATATCGGGTCCAGGCCGCCAACGGTGACTAAGGTGGTACTGCCGGCCTGGGCATAGGTTCCTACACTGACGTCATTGACGTCAATTCGTCCGCTGATGGGTGAAACCACCAAAGTGCTGTTCATATCATCCTGTGCTTTTCTTACTAAGGCGCGGTAGGAAGCTGCCAATGCCTCATGCTGGCGTTCGGTCGCTTTCTGGGTAGTTACCCTTTGTTCCGGAACGGCGTTTGCGTTTAGCAGACTTTGATAACGTTGAGTATCGATACGGGAGTTTTCCAGGTTAACTTCAGCTTGCACCAATTGCGCCTGGGCTGAATGCAAGGCGCTTTCGTACTGGATGCTGTCAATGCGAAACAGCGGCTGACCCGCAGTGACGATATCGCCGCCGGAAACCATTTTTTCAACAATATTGCCGGACACGCGCGCCTGAATGCGTACTTCGTTTTTCGCCTGTACCTGGCCCGCATATTCAGTGGCAAGGGTTATATCCTGCTGGATGACTTTTATCGCCTTGACCGGTATTGCTTTTGTCTGTACCGTTTCTTTGGTATTGCCGCATCCGGCAAGGAGCAAACTAAGCGTGATGGCCAATAAACCGGCCTGGCAACCTTTCATTACTTTTACTGACAACATGATTTTCAACCTCCCATTTGTTAACGCATTTTATTCCAGGTTTTTATTGATCAGCCAGGAGCTTTTGTTCAAGTTTGGAATTCATTCCTTTCTCTAAGGGATAAAAGATTTGAAATACTGACCTTGGTCAGTATTTGGAGAAAAAAAGAAGCGTAGTTTCGATGCAATCCTAATGTTGAGCAATGGTTAATTCAAGTGCTCCGTCCTCGATCCTCAGGATTCGTTCCAATATAGACTGGGCAAGCTGCAATTTATTTGTGAAGACTGCAGAAGGCTCTTTATTATAAGCAGCTTCAAATAAACAATCGAGTGTACTCCAGAAAAAAGCGAGGGTTTCGTTAATGAGATCGACATTCATGGTTTCCTCTTGTTTGCCCTGCCGAATGATGTCGGCAAGCATCGGGTTAAAGACGGTTTCCAATTGCTGTTGCCAGAGTTTATAAAGTAAATTTAATTGATTTCCGGCTACCAGACTGTCATAAAGAGTATCGATATAGCTTGGAAGGAAGAATTGCTCAATAAAAAAACGCAGTTTGTCTAAGGCAGAGAGCTGGCGGCTTTTCACTAGAAAAGAGGTGGCTAGCTCAGAGGCCCAGCGGGCACAAATTTCTTCCAAAATGGCTTCCTTAGTAGGAAAGTGGTAGAAGAAGGTTCCTTTCGCTACACCTGTTTTTTTAACAATGTCAATGATCATGGTTTTTTCGTAGCCTTTGGAACTAAATAGCTCCAAGGCCGCATCAATTAGCTCTGTCCGCCGGACTTCGGGATCTTTTCTGATTCTTGTAATAACAGCACCTCCTGACTAGGTAAGATAATCAATATAAGGGCGACTCCCTGATGGAAGGGTTGCTTAACCATTGATTGCATAGATATTCAACAATAACTGACCTGGGTCAGTTATTGTTGAATATTTATATTGTAGTAAAGGGTGGAAGACATTGTCAAGAAGAAAGTTATTTTATTGTATATTTAATCTGTTAGTTACCGGTACTTACAATGAAGGAGAATACCACAAATGAAATATTTGGCACAGTTTTTGCGGGAGAAAAAGAAATTACTTTTTTTAATTTTTTTCACTGCGCTGGTTCAGGCCTTTGGAACCCTGATGGTGCCGTACTTTGTTGCCGCAATCATCGATTCCGGAATTGCGCAGCGAAACATACCGGCGATTATAACCATCGGCTTGCAGATGCTGGCAGCGGCAGGCATTACCGCCCTCATTTCCCTTTGGGGCAGTTATCTGTGTGCCGATCTCGCCGCTCTGGTGGGGAAGAACCTGAGGGAACAGATTTTTGCCAAGACCCAATTGCTCTCTGTAAAGGAGTTTAACCACTTCGGTACGGCCTCCATGATTACCCGGTCCACCGGCGATATCACCATCATCCAGCAGACCCTGATCATGATTTTGCAGATGGTTTTGCCGACACCGCTTGTTGCAGTAGCAGCGGTGACCATGACCGCTGCCGTAAGCCCCCTGCTGGTGTATGTTCCGCTGGCCAGTATGCTGGGTTTCTTTCTGATTATCATTATATTGTTTCGGCAAGCAAGCCCCATTTCCAAAACGATTCAGCAACGAGTAGATGTCGTGAACCGGCTTGTTCGCGAATCCATTGTGGGAATCCGGGTTATTCGCGCGTTTGACAACACGGGATATGAACGGAAACGATCGGACAGTGCCTTTACGCAATACGCCGATAACGTGATCCGGTTAAACCGGATTTTTGCCTTCTTTAACCCTATGGTATGGGTGGTTATGGGATTGACTATGGCTGCAGTCGTATGGTTTGGCGGTTACCTTGTGCTTCAGCAAACCATAGGGGTAGGCAGTATCGCGGCGGTGATAGAGTATACCGTTATGACGCTGGCTTACTTGATGATGTCGGCCATGGTTCTGGTTAACCTGCCGAGGATGACGGCCTGCCTGGAGCGCATACAGGAGGTATTGGATACCGTTCCGGAGATCGCGGATTCTGCGGCAGGCCGCGAGCAGCCAGATGCCGCCAATACCCAAAAAATCATATTTAAGGACGTGACATTTTTCTACAAGGGCGCTGAAAAACCTGTGCTGGAAGGACTAAACTTCACCTGTGAGCAGGGGAAAACCACGGCCATCATCGGCGGCACCGGCTCCGGCAAGAGTACTATTGCCGGTCTTATGCTGCGCCTGTACGATATTCAGCAAGGCCAAATCCTGCTGGAGGGAAAGGATATCCGCAGTATTACCCAGCATGAACTGCGGGAACGTATTAGCTATGTGCCGCAAAAGGCCTTTTTGTTCAGCGGCACCATTGCGGATAACCTGCGTATGGGAAACCAGGAGGCCACCACGGAGGAACTGCGTCACGCGGCGAAAATCGCCCAGGCCGATTCCTTTATTGATTCGCTGGAAGCAGGCTACGACAGCCCGGTGGCCCAGGCAGGAACGAACTTTTCCGGTGGGCAGAAGCAGCGTCTTTGTATTGCCCGCGCGCTGGTGAAAAAGGTTCCGGTCTATGTATTCGATGACAGCTTTTCCGCGCTGGACTTCAAAACAGATGCTGCGCTGCGGAGTGCCTTAAAGCGTGAAATGCGGGACGCTGCCGTTATCATCATTGCCCAGCGGATCAGTACGATTATGGCTGCAGACCAGATCATTGTGCTGGATGCGGGCCGAATCGCCGGAATCGGCCCGCATGCGGAACTGATTAAGACCTGCGGCGTGTACAAGGAAATTGCCGACTCACAGCTCACGGAAAGGGAGAAGAGCAGCGCATGAACCAGAACAAAGAAAAGCAGAATGATAGCCGTAGTTTTGAGATGGAGGACATTCCTAAGGATTCAAACGCTGCGATTAAGAGATTGCTAAGACTGCTGATGCAGCAAAAAGGCCCGCTGTTCCTGATTCTGTTTTCTACCCTGGTGAGCATCGGCCTGTTTGCCGTCACACCGCTCATTTTGGGCCGGGCGACCGATGCGTTGATTCAGGGCATTGGGGAAAAGGGCTTCGGCGGCGGTTTCGACATACTGGCAGACATTTTGCAAGGGCCGATACTCTTGTTTTTGGCAGCCTACTTGGCAAGTTCTTTATTTGCTTTTGTTCAGGAATACACCATGGCCAGTGTGGGCGAAAAACTGGTATTGTCCCTGCGCAAGCGGATCAGTGAAAAAATCACCAAGCTGCCGCTGCGGTACTTCGATTCTCATCAGACCGGTGAACTGTTAAGCAGAACGACCAACGATCTGGACAAAGTAGCGGAAGTTCTGAAAACCGGGTTGTTGCAGTTTATCAATGCCGTGTTTGGCATTATTCTCAGCATTCTCATTATGCTGTCCCAAAGCCCTTTTTTGACGCTGCTGATTTTGGCCGCCCTGTCTATCAGCGTATTTGCCACTAAGTGGATTTCGGCCAAAAATTTTGTGGTTGCGGCGGAAAACCAAGCTGTTTTGGGAGAACTGAACAGCAACATTGAAGAGTTCTATACAGGCAACCTCATTATTAAAAGCTTTAACCAGCAGGAAGAGGTCACAAAAACCATTTGTGAGATCAGTGAAAGACAATATGCCGCCAATACGAAAGCTCAGTTTATTTTATATGCGATTTATCCTGCTATTCGGTTTCTGACCCAGCTTGGTTTTGTGGTCACCGCCATTGCGGGTGGTATCTTTGCCGTCAACGGCAGCATAACCTGCAGGCAGCCTTGGCGTCCGCTGAACGCGTTTTTGCCTTTTTGGATGAAGAGGAGGAAGTGCCGGATATCGCTTCACCCAAGCATATCACGGCTCCACAAGGTGCAGTCAGCTTTGAGCATGTACGCTTTGGCTATCACCCCGGCACGATCCTGATGCAGAATGTTAGCCTGACGGTACGGCCTAATGAAATGGTGGCGATCGTCGGACCCACCGGGGCTGGCAAGACGACGCTCATCAATCTGCTCATGCGGTTCTATGAACTAAACGGCGGCAGGATTCTCATCGACGGCACAGATATCAAGCAGCTGTCCAAAAGCGAGCTGCGGAGAATGGTGGGAATGGTGCTTCAAGACACTTGGCTTTTCCAAGGTACTATTGCCGAGAACATTGCCTACGGGAAAATGGAGGCCACCCGCGAAGAAGTCGTGCAGGCGGCACAAGCGGCACGATGTGACCATTTCATTCGAACATTGGAGAAAGGCTACGATACTGTTATCTCCAGTGAGGATGGCAGTGTATCCCAGGGGCAAATGCAACTATTGACCATTGCCAGGGCTATGCTGGCAAACCCTGCCTTGATGATTCTCGATGAAGCGACCTCAAGCGTCGACACCCGAACAGAAGTGGAAGTTCAAAAAGCAATGGCGAAGATCATGAAAGGAAAAACCAGTTTTGTTATAGCCCATCGACTTTCCACTATCAAATCCGCCGACCTGATTTTGGTCATGAAGAACGGCACGATTATTGAAAAAGGGACCCATGAAGAGCTGCTGGCCGGTGATACTTTCTATGCAGATCTATATAACAGTCAGTTCGGAGATGTAGCCAATGAGCCGCTTGCGGCCAATTGACGGTATTCAAACACGTCGAGTACATAGTTCCATTTTAGAATTGTATAATTAGCCTTGACAGTAATTGTCAAGCTTTTCATAGCCCTTGAAGCTTTGAGGAGAAGCACAGCGAGGGGGAGAAGCGGGGGGACGTTCATTTTGCTTCTCTGCAGAAATGAAGGATATAACTGAAGCATTGCGGTACCTTGATACGATAGAGAAATTTGTGGGGAACCCACATGTACGGTTTGATGAGGGATAGTGAATTTCACCCTCCTACTCTGTACTCTTGAGGCTAGAACGCTTGAGTATGGTAGAGAAAACAAATGGATGTATTTCCCTGAACAGAGTTGGAAAATACTAAGTTCTCAGACTTGCGTTGCTATTGTGGGGTATGATATAATTATCTAAAATAAATATTGGTCGGGGTTCTAGGAGGAGTCTGTTCAACAACAGGCTCCTTATTATTTTGTTCTGGAAAATAATAACAGAGGTGGGTGACTATGCTAGAATTTTTATGGTGGGCATTAATTACTGCTATCGGTATTGGTATAGGAGTTTACGTTCTCGGCTTTCGGGGCGCGCTATTGATGGCATTGGTAGGAGTGCTTGGAGGAGCCTTTATGTGGTTTGAGAGGAAGAATCATCCATGATTAAATGCGATTGCCTTTGATGTGCTATTCATCATACCTTATGATAGAGTAGGAAATTGAATATCCTTTGGATTTTTTGGAGGAGCCTGTTCACAACGGGTTCCTTTTTGCTTTTTGGGAATGATAACAATGAAACAGGAGGATGAATTATGGAAAAGCAAGCAATCTTGGCAATTAGTGTATTTTTATTGACTTATGGATTTATTATTTCTGAGAAAGTACACCGTACTATTGTAGCGATGATCGGTGGTATAATCATGTTGGCCTTGGGGGTTGTTAGTCAGGAAACTGCACTTCACCATATCGATTTTAATACATTAGGCTTATTGACTGGTATGATGATTATTGTTGCAATAACAGGTGAAACGGGATTATTCAAATATATAGCCATCATAGCTGCCAAAAAAGCAAAGGGAGACCCCTTAAAAATTCTTTTTTCATTGGTTATCATTACTGCTGTATCTTCTGCATTTCTTGATAATGTCACAACTGTATTGCTGATGGTTCCAGTAACCTTTAGCATCACTAGGCAGTTAAAAGTCAATCCTGAACCTTATCTCATTACCGAGATTATTGCATCTAACATTGGTGGTACGGCTACTCTAATTGGAGATCCTCCAAACATTATGATCGGCAGTGCGGTAAAGGAACTTTCATTTATGTCGTTTATTAATAATTTAGCGTTCATTTCAGCGGTAACCCTGGTTATAACTCTGAGTATTTTACTCTTAATATATCGTAAGCAGCTTAAGACTACAGAGGATTTAAAATCAGGACTTATGAGTTTGGATGAAAAAAAGGAATTAAAAGACAAAATTCTTCTAAAGCAGAGTTTAATAGTTTTAGGCCTAACTATTCTCGGTTTCTTTCTACACCAGCTTCTTCACTTGGAGTCGGCAACAGTAGCACTGGCGGGAGCCTTTATCTTGTTATTGCTTACAAGTAAAACCGATCATGACCTTGAGCATGCTTTTAGCCGGGTAGAATGGACTACAATTTTCTTTTTTGTAGGTCTTTTTGTAGTAGTCTCTGGTCTTGTCGAAACAGGGATTATCAGTAGTTTGGCTCGAAGTGCCATCGCGTTTACCGGTGGGGATATTAAGGTTACGGCTATCTTGATTTTGTGGCTAAGTGCAATTGCCTCCGCATTTGTGGATAATATCCCATTTGTTGCTACAATGATACCAATGATTCAGGACATGGGGTTAATGGGAATTGCGGACTTAGAACCTTTGTGGTGGAGCTTAGCATTAGGGGCTTGTTTTGGTGGAAATGGCAGTTTGATTGGTGCTAGTGCAAACCTAATCGTAGTAGGATTAGCTGCACAAGAGGGAACCCATATTTCGTTTATGCGATTTTTTTTCATAGGTTTTCCGATAATGTTACTATCTGTACTTATCGCGACTATCTATGTATATATTCGCTATCTGGCGGTGTAGGTTCAACAAATAGCGTTAATAACTCCTGTCGAGACTGTATTAAACTGCAGGATTATCATTCTGTTATTTTATGTGGCTATAAGCGTTTACACTTGAGAAAACGAGGTTGGTTCAATGGGAAATTACACAAGGGAAGAATTAGAGGAAGCACTCCGAGCCATATCTTCGACAATCAGAAAAATCGAGAAAGTGCAGGAAAAGCCGACGCTCGGAAAATCGCAGCAAACATTGATTGCGAGAAGGCTGAAAGCGATGAAAATTGCTTCGGAATTGATATCCCGTGAAATGGAGAATGCTAACTATGTGGAAATGTCCTAAATGTGGCCGTGAGTTCAAAAACAAGGAGCAAGACCATTACTGCGGCGAACCGCCCAAGACGATAGATGCATACATTGCCTCTCAGGCAGAGGACATTCAGCCCCGTTTGCGCGAGGTGTATGCGACGATAAAAGCCGCGCTTCCAGACGCAACGGAGAAGATTTCGTGGCAGATGCCGACGTTCTGGAAAGGCCAAAATCTTATTCATTTTGCGGCGTTCAAGAAACACATCGGCTTGTACCCCGGCAGTGAGGCGGTTATTGCTTTTGCCGATAAGCTAACAGATTATAAGACGAGCAAAGGAGCCATTCAGCTGCCAAACAATAAGCCACTGCCGCTTGAACTGATAACAGAAATTGCGCTGTGGTGCGGGAAGGAGAATGCGAAATGAACAAATACTGTTTATGGCCGAACGGAACTTTCTGCCAATCTATGAGAAACTTCTATATATATAATGAGGATGTGAGGGTGGATGGGAAAAACCAAAGAGCAAGTGATGGCTATAATGGAGAAATATAATATAAAACTAAACAATGACACGCTGGTATTTAATGAATCAGGTCTCGATTTTCAGATTGTATTTGTGACTGATCATCTCGGACATGAATGGGTATTACGATTTCCCAGACGGCCGGATGTCATTCCCAGAACAAAGATAGAAAAGAATATATTAGGCATTGTTAATCAATGTATCAGCATTTTTCAATCGCCCAACTGGTTGATTTATACCGAGGAATTAATTGCCTACAAAAAGCTAAAGGGTGTTACGGCAGGTACGATAGATCCTGAGAAGCAAGCATATGTATGGGAACTTGATATAAATAATGTGCCGGCGGTTTTCCATCAGACACTTGGCAAAGCACTGGCGACGCTACACCGTATTCCCAGGGAAAGAGCCATAGCAGTGGGAATGGTTGTCCATACACCGGACGAAGCGCGTCAATCCATGAGAAGGCGTATGGAGGCCGTGCAAGAAAAGTATGGAGTGGGTGAAGCCTTGTGGCAGCGATGGCAGACTTGGCTGAACGATAATGAGATTTGGCCCAAAGAAACAGGCTTTATTCATGGCGATGTACATGCCGGTCATATTTTGATTGATAAAGATGCAAAAGTAATGGGTTTAATAGATTGGACAGAAGCAAAGGTAACCGATATGGCCAATGACTTTGTTGCTCATTACAGGACATTTGGCGAAGAGGGGCTTGATTCGCTTATTGAAGCATACAAGCAATCAGGCGGATATGTTTGGCCGAAAATGAAAGAACATATCATTGAGCTAACTGCGGCTTACCCGGTTGCGATCGCCGAGTTTGCTACAATATCGGGACTCGCTGAATATGATCAAATGGCAAGAAATGTATTATTTGAATAAATAAAAAGCGCAGGGACGTTTTTTAGCTTCTTTGTTTTGTTGCATTTTGTGAAGCAGAATGTACGTCCCTTTGCTTCTGCAGTGATTGGCTTTGCAGTGCATAGTTGGTTAATGGGGAAATCAATAAAGAATATCGACTTCATCTACATATTTTTTTATATTGGCAATTGAAAGTGCTAAAGCATCTTCTTCTGCCTGCGACATTGGAAAAACAAGGTGCGGCCCGGCTCCATGGCGTCCGACAATAGTAGGCAAACTAACTGCTGTTTTGTATTTTTTATTGAAGGTTGAAACAGGCAGAATTTGTCGACTGTCATGAACAATAGCTTCTAAAATAGTACACGCGGCTATGGCGGGAGCAAAAACAGTTCCACCCTTTAAAGCTATCACCTGGCTGGATGCAGAACGGATCCCGTTGGCAATACGAGTAATTGCATCAGCCTCATAATTTAACAGATTGGGTAAAGGCACTCCCTTAATAGTTATATTTGACACCAGCGGCACCATTGTTTCTCCATGCTCTCCCACAATATACGCGTCAATATCGCGGGCGTCAACATGAAACTGCCGGGCAATATAGGACCGATAACGGGCAGTATCCAAAACAGTTCCCATACCAATGATACGTTCTGCCGGCAGTCCGGATACCCGGTAAGCCAGACTGGTCATGACATCAAGCGGATTGGTAATCATTAACAAGATACACTGTGGACTTAAAGCAACTACTTTTTTCGTAATATCGGCAATGAGAGATGCGTTGCGGGAAAGCAATGTTACACGCAGTTCATCAGCTTTTCGCGGAATACCGGCGCTAATTACAATAATGTCAGAGTTGGCAGTATCCTCTATTTCGCCGTGTCTTATACAAGTTTGAGGAAAAAAGGCCTGCCCTTGAAAAATGTCAAGAGCTTCTCCCTTAGCCTTTTCAACCGAAATGTCTGTTAAGATAATTTCTCGAGCCAATCCTTTTAATGCGGCAGTATAAGCTATGGCTGCTCCTATCCTGCCGCTTCCAATGAATGCAATTTTCATGTAACCCCTCCCATTGATTTATTTTTGCTGCAGCTGCGCAAGCTTCCCTAATAGGGGTATGTGAAATTTAGTTTCAACTTTATTTCGGGAGCAGCAAAATTTTATAGTTTATATATTACTATGGAGTTAAGTTGATTTCAATATAATTTGTATACCTGAGTATTAAAATAATATTATATTTGTAATTACGCAGAGTTCTTCTTCTTTTGATTTACCTTTTTCTTTCCGAGAGAGGAAGATTGCCAAAGATTTTTGGAGATATTGGATAAATGCAAGAAAAAAATGCTCAACAGCAGATGAATGGGAATGGAGCAACTGTAGCAAGTATTCTATTTTATGTTTCGATGTATTGGCGGAAGCTGCCATACATTTTTTCAATTATTTGCTGCATATTGCGAAGCAAAATGTACGTCCCTTTGCTTCTTATAGGGCACCTCCGGTTCTGTGAGGGGGGCGTGCCGCGAGGTGCGCTTCTACCTGACCTTGCTTCCCTCTGCTTCCATCATGCACCTTTATACTGAATTGAATCTATAGCCAGATCCCCATATTGTTTCAATATACTCGGGGTTTGAAGGATCTTTTTCAACTTTTTTGCGTATTTTTTGAATGTGCACAGCGACAGTTGCGGTATCGCCAGAATAATCATCCATCCATAGCCTATTAAAGATATGTTCTTTGCTAAATACGATGTTTGGATTCGAAGCAAGAAAAACTAAAAGTTCATATTCTTTTGCTGTCAATTGAATTTCTTTTCCGTTCACAAAAACCTTATGTGATGCCGTATTGATTTCCAGCCCTCTATGGTGTATTACTTCCAGGGCGGCTATATGGCCCTTGAGCCGTTCATATCTCTTAACATGGGCTTTGACCCTGGCCGTAAGTTCAGCCGGGCTGAAGGGCTTGGTTAAATAATCATCTGCTCCGAAATCCAAACCTCTGATTTTATCGA
>POVV01000422.1_pt1 | contig 28160 bp, 39 predicted proteins | sample 1560271 | NCBI WGS metagenome assembly POVV01 (sample SAMN08337232, study PRJNA429181) | Bioreactor metagenome, whole genome shotgun sequencing project. | biome: cows' rumen and soil; feature: anaerobic; isolation source: anaerobic chemostat enrichment culture, galacturonate as sole carbon... | reverse complement strand
TGTGAAATGCTAAAAATATTAATCATACCTGAAAATATGCAAAGAGGTAAAAGAGTTCTTGATGCCATACATAGAGGAGAGACGGAACCTATAGTAAGCAGAAGAAAAAATCTGATACGAACACAAGGCGGAACGGAGTATATTGTGATACTTCCAGAATTGCAGTATTTAATAGGGCAAAGCGCTGACCAGATTATTTTAGATTATGCATTCGTGCACTCCCTAAAACGTGAAGTTGATGCAATTCTGTGCAGGTCATGTGTTCCAGAGGCGTTTCAGATTATAGACGATAGATGGGTATTGATCTGTGATTGACCGAAGCTTCATTTTGGGCCAGAGAATTAGGATTGAAGGAGTTAGAAAAATGAAAAACGCAGAAGTTATAGCAAGCGATTTACTAACGGCTATAAAAGGCGATGACGAACTACTTGAATGCGTATGTGATTATATAGCATGTCCAAGCGAAAATGATTGCAAGTATGACGGAGGAAAAGACCATACACCTTGTGTTGAGTGCAAGGTGAAATGGCTTAAGAAAGAATTCGAATAGCCAGGTAAACCAAGGTCTGCATGTGTACACCAGTATGTGATCCGCACAAACTGAGAATGCGTTTAAATAGCTGCCGTGGCTCTGCGTGTACACAACCAGTAAGAGCAGCGTTAAAATAACAAACCTGAAATTAGGAGGTATTGAGGTATGGCTACAAGGGCGTTGCTGCACAAGAGTAAACTTAAAGAATTAGAAAACTGGCTGGAAAAGCAAGGGTATATGATTCTTGCCACAAGTAAAAATTCTTACGAGGTTTTGTGTGCAAAAAAGGATAAGGATACTGTGATTATATACTGCAAGCTAGAAGCGAAGGAACATTTATCTGTAATGGATAAGGACTATGCACTGATTCGTAGGTTTATAAAACAGCAGGCGAATTAGGATTTGATGGAGGAAATTTATGAAAGCAAAAATTGCAATAGAAAAGCTGAAAACCATGTATCCGAAGACCTGCAAAATGGTCGATGGCAGATTAAAAGGTGGATTTGATGATACTACTTGTGAAGAAGGAGAGGCTATAAACGCAGCCATAACAGCTTTAAAAAAGCAGATTCCTCAGATGGCAGTTTCAGATGGTAGTGATGAGCAGGATTGGGTTAGATGCCCATCGTGTAAGACAATAATAGGTGAGAATGATGATATTGATACATCAGATAAGTTCTGTACTAATTGCGGTCAGGCTTTAAAATTCTAAACTGAGATTTTTGTGAGGAGGGTACAGATTGAGAAAATCATCCAAAGAGCGCCGGGGACAGTATGAGCAAGCAAAGAGGATAACCCTGGCCGAGGCGGCTATAGCCATAAAATCTAAGCCTTCTATGACGTTATCAGCAACGATGCCGGCTTATCCATATACAAGCTTATGTCCAGATCCAACGCTGCGGGAGCCGCTGATTAAAGGAAAGAAGGTGGATCATGAAACTGAAAGATAAAATGATAATTGTTGTCCAGGTTTATCCTGGTAGGCAGTTTGGTACCGTAATTGGTAGCAATGATGGTCTGATAGGGATATTTCTGAATAGTGGTGAGTACATAGACGTTCCACAGGAACGGTTGAGAGTGATTTTCGAAGGGGTGGAGAAGAATGGAAAAAATAAGGTTAAGTGATATTCGAAAAAAATGCCCATACTGTGGCATGACATTTCCTCCTGATTCCGGAAGTATAAGCTGCAGTTGTAAGGATCAAGGGCGGTTATTTGCAGTAGGCATATATTATCACCTGAAAGCGGGAGGTGGAGCTGGTGGGAAAAAATAAACTGTACGCAATATTTGATCGCGGCACTAAGATAGGCGAACATACCTCCAAGGAGATCACGCAGCTTTATTCTATTCCTCGCCAGGTGGTAAGTAATTATGCCGATACTGATATGACATATAAAGGGCAATATAGCTTTGAAGAGGTGGTACAGGAAGAGGAAAAGGACTCGCTTGCCCTGGAATGGGATCAGGTAACTAAAGATGTGTCGGTGAGGTTACGAGGAGGAAATAGATAATATGAATCGGTCAAGAATCGAATGGTGTGATCATGAATGGAATCCTATAACTGGATGCTCTACGGGATGCACCAAATGTGTCCATAGCAAATTTATACGCAGCTTTGGTGGCGCCGACTGCAGATATAATCTTTCCAAAACTGATTTGTACAGGGAGGATGGCGAACTTCGGATTTTAGATTTTGAATTTACATCTGAAACTGGGTATAAATGCGATTATCCATTCGGTATGCTGCCTACTTTTCATCGGTATAGGTTAGATCGCTTAGGAACCCTAAGTACCGGTAAGAATGTGCTTTGCGGTTCCGTTGGTGAAATGTTCGGGCATGAAACATGGTGCTATGAGGAAATTTTTAATGCATGTAAAATTTATTCTCAAAACAATTATCTCTTCCTTTCATCGGCAGCCGGATATAGTAGGCTGAAGCATATTTTGCCTGCGGAAGATAATATGTGGTATGGAAGTGTCATTTACTCAAAAGAGGATCTGGTATTTGCAGAAGATGGTTTTCATTGCTTTCTCTACATAAACCCAAAAGAGGATCTGGCCATTAATTTAATGGATTTAGATATTCGGGTAGAATGGGTGATTATCGGTACCGGCGGATGCGAATATGGAAGTAAGAAAAAAATGCCAGAAAAGAAATGGATAGAAAATATTATAGAGTATGCTGGTGCATTACAAATACCAGCATTTGTAGAAACTTCAATATGCCGGGAATATGAGCAGCCGTTTAAAAAAGAGTATCCGGATCAGCTAATGTGGCGGACCGGTCGGAGATATTTTGGTGAGCTCAGAGAGAAAATGGTAGGCGTGTGCGGAAGATGTAAATGTGAAGATTTAAAGCAGGACATGGTTGCCATATGTGGACGCATCCAGCGAGGAAAGCAGCCACAGCAGATAGGATATCTTTGCAAAGAATGTTTGGTAAAAGTATGCGAGGATTACGATTTTAAGAATATTTTGGGAGGTACCGGTAATGGGTAAAAGAAGTTGCAGAAGAACCGAGGATGCTAAAAAGATTCATGAAAAAGCCGTAAAGATGCGAAAAATGACTGATGAGCAGCTGGTGCATTATGTAGAAGATCGCATTGCAAAAGCTGAGAGTGAAGGATATAACCGGGTGAAAAAAGAATCCGGGAAGTCTGAGAGTGACCAGGGGAATTATACGGTAAAGTGTTTTCTCGAAGGCTTCAGGCAGGTTCCTGGAGTTGGAAAGATTACATATAAACGCCTGGTTGATTATGCAAAAGAAAATGGATATATTCCAGAGTAATAAATTCTTAAAGCAAATTATGACATAAAAAGAGGGTGCTTTCGCTCCCCTCCCTACCCAATATTATTGTAGCAGAGATGCACTTCAATAGCAAGGAGGAGCGTAAAGCATGGACCAGAAATATTTTGTTATTAATGAATCGGAGTTTGAGCGGATGATGAAGGAGGCAGCAAAGATTGGCGCTGCTACAGCTTTAGAGAAACTGGGTGAAGAAAGAGAAAAAAACAAGAAGGAATTGAACCGGAAGAAGTTACACAATACTGAATTGCTGATGAAGAATTATAGGGTATTGAAGGCTCATACTGATTATTCTATTTTTGATGCCACGCATTTGAAAGAATCCGCTGCCGATCTCCTCATTAGTATGATGTCACTTAAAGAAGATGGGATGGTTGTTGAAAGTATTAAAAAGTCTGCGGAACGCACTGCTATTATGATGGCTCATATAGATGCAATGTTAGAAGTGTTTAAAAGGTGGTGTGGGAATTCAGGGTCCGAACTGCAGGTGCGGAAATACGATGTTTTATATCAACTTTACATTGTTGAAGAAAGTATGACAGTAAAGCAATTGGCTGAGCTTTATAACATATCTAAAGAAAGCGTATATGCGGATAAGAATTCTGCATTAAGGCAGCTATCAACTCTTTTGTTCGGAATTGATGCACTGAAATGAGGCTGCCATGTATGAAGTTGCAAGATTATTGGATTTTGTACCAGGGCCAGAAGGTACCGAACTGAGATTATTAGTACCAAGGGTTAACCTGATGGAACCTATTGTCACAAAGAAAATTACCGAATGTGGCATCTGGCTTGATGATGGCCGGCAGATAAGTGCAGCACAGCGGAAAAAGATATTTGCAATGTTTAATGATATTTCTGAATGGACCGGGTATAGTCCGAAGGAAACTCATGAGGTAATGAAATATGAGTACATAAAATATAGCGGCTGTCCTGAGTTTTCTTTGAGCGACTGCAGTATGGACTTTGCGCGTGACTTCATTAGCTTTCTTTTGGATCATGCGTTAGCTTATGGAATGTGGTTATCAGATTTTGGAATAAATCGGACTGATGATATTAATAGGTATTTGTATTCCTGTCTGAAGCACAAGCGTTGCTGTGTATGTGGCAAGGCAGGGGAAACGCATCATGAAGACGCTATAGGCATGGGGAATAACCGGAAAAAGCTTGATGACTCGAAACACAGAAAGATATGTCTCTGCAGAACGGATCATACCGAAGCGCATACCATCGGCATGACTACTTTTTCAGAAAAATACAAGGTGTATGGAATTATATTTAATGATTATTAGTCAGAGAAAGGAGGTCAGGCTTCCCGGGAAAAGCTGCAGCGGCCTCTAACATATATATGGGTATTGGACGTAATTGGACAAAGGAAGAAAAAGCGTTTTTATGTGAAAAGTGGGGAACCGTATCGATCCGAACGATTGCTAAAAAGCTAAATAGGACAGAAACTGCCATTATTGTGAGAAGTCAGCGGATGGGCCTAGGGGCTTTTCTGGAATCAGGAGACTATATTACATGGAATCAGCTACAAATCGCCCTGGGCATGGGGACATCAGGAAGCGGTTATAAAATGGTTTCCTGGGTACAAAATAGAAACTTTCCTTTGCATACAAAGCGAATCAGGAGTAACACTTTCAAGGTTGTTTATTTAGATGAGTTCTGGGAATGGGCGGAGAAAAACCAGACGTTCCTAGATTTTTCCAGGTTTGAGCCCCATTCATTGGGTTTGGAGCCAGATTGGGTTCAAGAAAAGCGACGTCAGGATTATTCAGGGCGGCGTCAGGTCAAAATGACACCATGGACAACATCGGAAGATAAGCGCCTTGCTCTATTGGTAAAAAAACAGCAGTATGGATTCCGGGAACTGTCTCTGATGATGGGGAGGAGTGAGGGAGCTATACAGCGTCGCCTGACGGATTTGGAAATTAAAGATCGGCCGGTAAAGGCGGACAACACGATCAAGTGGACAGATGAGGAGTTTACTCTTCTTGGGGAGATGATTATTGAAGGCAAAAGGTTTGAGCAAATGGCAGAGGTTCTTGAAAAATCAGTAAAGGCTATTCGAGGACGCATCTACCAGATGTATTTAACAGAGAATTTGGACAAGGCAAGGGATATGATTGGAAATGGGCCATGGGGAGCCGGTCGGCCTGAACGTAAGATCAAACATTATCGTCTGATGAGCCAAGAAGAAAAAGCTCAAACAAAAGATCTCGTTACCAGACTCGCGGCAATAATCAGGAATCAATATAAACAATGCTTTGAGCAGAGTGATTATTGGCAAAAGGAGCTCTGCCAGCTATGGGATGGCTATTGTACTGCGGGTGAATCCAATTGTGATGAATGTACATCGCTTCAACGTATCAAACCTCAATATTGTAAACGATGTGGAAAAACTTTTTATGAACGTAAGCAGAATCTTATCTGCAAGCCCTGCAGGAGCTTCCGCAGGAATCAGTATCTGAAAAAAGTGGCAGTATTAAGTGATTAAATAATTTTATCACAGGCGAGAGGAGATAAAGATGGCTATTTTAAACTATTCAACATCGGTTGATGCATTTAAAACCGTGTCACAAATAGAATACATACTCATGAAGCACAATGCAAAGTCAATTATGAAGAATTACGAAGGCGAAAGCATTATAGGTCTTACGTTTTTGATTGATACAGGGAACCAGCAGGTTCCTGTACGGCTTCCAGTCAAGATAAATGAATGCCTGGAAGTGATGAAACAAGAGAAGAGGAATAATCCCAGGAGCAGCTTAAAAGCCACAAGAGAACAGGCGGAGCGTGTAGCTTGGAGAATCTTGAAAGATTGGGTAGAGGCACAGATGGCTTTGCTGGATATTGAAATGGTCCGGTTCGAGGAGATTTTCCTTCCATATATTGAAACAACAAGTGGACAGACGATTTATGAACGGTTAGAAAGTCAGCAGTTTTTATTAAATGGGTAAGGGGGAAAGAGAAAACATGAGTAAAAATTTAAGAGCAGCTTCAAGCATACAGGCACAAATAAACCCTGATACACAGGATTTCTCAGTTATAGATATCGCATTACGGAAAGAGCACGCAGAGGTGGCGTTAACGGCATTAAATAAACAGATAGCGCGGAAAGTCATTAAAACGGAAACAAGCAGCCAGGTCTGCCCAATATGCAAGAACTCTGTTAACCGTGCTTATTGTGGCACCTGCGGTCAGCTACTGCATTATTAGTAATTGCTCATTTACTGGAGGAAGGAATAGGGATGAGTATAAAACCAAAGTTTTCCGGAGAAGGAAGGTGGAATGGCAATGGAAAAGTTAAAACCATGCCTGTTTTGCGGAAATGAGCACCCAGTGATACGTGAATCATATGGAATATGGCATGTGGAATGCCCTGTATGTCAAATAAGGTTTTGCTGCGACTGTACGGCAGGGCATGACCGGGATAAAGTGGAAACTATACGTCGATGGAATAATCGGCAGAATTAGTATTTAAACGCACATTGAAAACTGAATATTGATAGTTGGAATAAAATGGATTATAATAGTTGCAAATTGTGAAGAGGAGATGAAAATGAAAAGAAAGTACAAGTTAGCTATTGCAACTTCAGTTATATTTGTTTTTGGAATTCCTGCAATTATTAATTTATTATACCCTCCTCATAATCCTTTAATTTCCGTTTGGGGTCCCGGAGATTTGTTATCCTATCTTAGTTCAATATTAATGGGTGGTGCTACCATTTATTTAGGATTTCAGGCTAATTCCATGAATAAGCGTATGAGTGAATATGAAATGATTTCGTATAAGTCTTACATATGTGTAATGCTTGATGAATGCGAACTACGACATATTGAATTAAGTGCGAATCAACTGAGAATAAGGTTAAAAAATATTACAGATATTCCTATTGTTGGCGCTATGGCTTATAAAAGTCATAAGATTGGCATAGATGGTGATTGGAATGATGAAAACACTACTAGTGCAGAAGTAATTAGCATCGATGGAATGAATAGCATTAATATTGAAAAGGATTATTTAACAATGCGGTACTTTATTGAAAACAAAGATTTGTCTAATGCTGTATTTTGCGTAGAAGTGGTATTAGAAAATATATATGGCCTTAAAACAAAGCAGTATATTAATCTATGGATTGTAAATGGAAAACTTGTGGAAGAAAGTACAAGAGAGGTATAGAGCTACCAACTATCAACATTTAGTTGGTAGTTTTTTTTGTACCGAAAATCGAGTAAGTTAATCAGGTAAACTGAAATTTAGAAGGATAACATGGAATTCAAAGCAAGACGAATAAAGTTTCGGGTTTATGAAGCTGCTTCTATAGGAGAATAAGACTTTAACGTATCACTTTACATTGTTAACTTAATATTGATTGTTGGGAAAGATTATAATATAATACTCTTATTGAACTTAAGAGGGGGTTGTTATATGATACAAGAGTATTATATTAAGGATTGGAGTGATTTTGATAAATTGGTGTTTAATAATTCATGGAATGATGAAATAAAAAGGTACCGTACAAACTTTGTGTTTAGAGGATTGTCTAAAAGCACTCATAGTCTAAAACCAAGTTTAAATAGGATATGTAAAGATAAACTGCATTTAGAAAAAGCATTGTTAAGAAATTTTAAAAAATATTCATCATTAGAAATTAGGGATAGTAATAACTTTTTGGAAATTGTTTCGTTGGCTCAACATCATGGATTGCCTACCAGGCTCTTAGATTGGTCATTTTCTCCATACGTTGCGGCACATTTTGCAACAGAAAACTTTAACCTATATGATTTTGATGGTGCAATTTGGTGTATTGATTTTGTTAAATGCAAAGAATTTTTACCAAATAAATTAAAAGAGATTCTAAATGATAACATGGCAAATACATTTAGTATTGATATGTTGAAGGATGAAATCAAGAGTTTTGAAATTTTGGAGACACTCGAAAGCGATTCTGGTGGGTTTCCGTTGTTTTTTGAACCACCATCGTTGGATAGTAGAATTATAAATCAATATGCCCTTTTTTCAGTTATGTCAAGTTCTCAAGATATTATATCTGATTGGTTAGATAAGCATAATGAATTAGGTTATAAAATAATAATACCACCAAGTGCAAAATTAGAAATAAGGGATAAATTAGACCAGATAAATATTAATGAGAGAATTATATATCCAGGATTAGATGGGTTATGTAAATGGTTGTGCAGACATTATAAACCAACAGAATTATAAAAATTAAATAATGTATTTATAGCATATAACCAACTATCAATATTCGGTAGTTGGTTTTTTTATTGCTATGGATCAGGTTAATAATAATTTTATGGTGCTAATCAGCTACTTTATGAGATGCCTTTTATTTATATAATAGTGATTTGACTAATGTATTAATACTTAGAGGTTATGCGTCAGGGAACGCTAATAATTATTCAGAAACTGGCATGTATCAGATCATATCTTCCGAAGGGTCGACTATGCTGAATCTTGGCTTCAAAGGTCCCTGTGTTTTTTTGGTGTATGCAACATCTAACTATGTAGCCCAGGAGCAGATTTATTCAGATGGATCACTCAAAAGGTTCAGGAACAGTGCTGGAGAATGGTCGGCATGGAAATGATCATTTACGGTATGCTTGCTATATCAACAGTACCAACAATGACCCCGTCAACCCGTTTACCAAGCCTTAATTTCCCATTTGTAATAACAAGAGTGGTGGCTACGTTTCCAGCTACGTCAACTATCTCAGTACCATAATCTATGCCACCTCCTGCATTTTTCTGGATTCTGCCCCTTAAGGTGTCGCTTACCATCATTTCATAAATCGGAACATTTTTCTGAATTGAAAGATTGCCTGTAATTACACCACCAGTATTATTTAATTTATTACCTAAATCACTATTTCATTAAGAAAGTTATGGAAAATGCATTCTCAATAAAATAGTGATTTGGCAGCTAAGGCAGGTATATATAGTATTCAAGCCAGAAGTTCCAATGCTCTAAACTTTACGTTTGTGACTACAAGAGGGCAAGCTCTTTTTATGGTTTTAGTATCTGCCAAAGTAGTCCTTATATCGGTTGATACCAGCATAATAACAACGACAATCAGCACCACAGGAGTACATTCTAATCAAATGATAGATGGCGGCCTTAACCTAAATAGCGTAAGTGCAATTAAGCTAAGCAGCAATAATTATCGGATCAAGCTGGATTTTGGAAATAATCTGGCTTTCGCTGGCTGTGTAACTACATTGAGCGATGTTAGCAATCTAATTGTATTGGATTAATTGATGATAATTTAAAAATATGCAATTTGTATACCTATATAACGATTTGTAAAATTCCCATATGGTGTCAAAACTACGGTTCCATCTGTATTGATTTGCACAAGAGCATAGTCAGGTGTTGAATTTGTGCCGTTTGCAAGTCTACCGCAAGGCATATTTGCTACAACAGTGGTAGCCGGCCTATAATCTTCAGGCAGGGTACATAAAGTGTAAGCTGTGTTTCCGGTCAGGCCATTAACCTTGTCTATTAAATAAGTGCTTATCTTCATTGTTTTAATAAGTGCTTGTTTTTGCATTGTAATGGGGGATTCAAATATATTAACATCAACGCTAATCCATATTTTACTTAAATCACTATTATATTTAGTGTAGCGATTTCGCAACAAATATGGGTTGGGGCAAATGAAAATTGATGGTATAATATAGAAAATGGGAGGAGGACGAAAGATGGGCATATTGGTTATTGGTAATGGCTTTGATGTGGCACATAGCTTAAAAACTACATATAAAGATTTTATTGAAATGATTAAATTGATAAGAACCGATAAGTTTAGTTCGGGAGATTTAGATTGTGATAAAAGATATGATCTATTTAATGAACTAGCAGATATTACTAAAAAAAATTGTTTCTTAAATCATTTTATACGTAGTAGTGATATAGAAGATAGTTGGTGTGGAGTTGAAAGAGAAATAGAAAAAGTTATTGATGTTTGGATTGATATATTGGATAAGGTAACGGCAAAAGGCAAAGTAAGAAATTGGAATTCTGAAATGGAGTTTGTTATGCATTCTTTCAGTGACTTTTTTGAAACAGAGGATGCAAGAACAGAGAAGAAAGAACGCACATTGTTTCGATCAGAAGTCTATAGAGAATTAGCAGGAATATATGTTACTGAGAGAGGAGTTAATAAGTCCTCGATCATAAATGAATTGAAAATAGAATTAAATGATTTAATAAAAGCTTTCGAGTTATACCTACAATTATTTGTAGAAACGGTAACCACAGACCAATGTTTTGAATTGTCAGGTATCTATCCTGAAATGGTAATCAATTTTAATTATACTAAAACACATGAGATATATAAGTTATTCGGTAATAATGATGAGTCAAATAAATCAAAGGTGAAATATATTCACGGAAAAGTTGGAAGTGAGCCTAATAATATTGTTATGGGGATGAATGTTTACGGTAATGATTATAATAGAGATTTCGTTTATTTTATGAAATTTTTTCAACGGATTCAGCATAGAAATGATATATTAAAAGTCAATGATTTATTTGAATTAGCTAAGCCAAAAAGTTCTCGTAAACCCTTTAATAATCAAAAACCACTGTACCCGCAGAATGTTCACTTTGTTGGTCACTCAATGAGTAATGCAGATGGTGATGTAATTAGATTATTAAAAAGTCCAGTCATGGAAACAGAAGAATTTGAAATAGAATCTAAATTTATAATATATTACTACAATCAATGGGATTATGAGCAAAAGGTAATTAACTTATTTGAAGTATTTGGGAAAGATGAAACGATACAAATGATTCATGATGAAGAAATTGTTTTCCTGCCGCTTAAATTAATAATGTGCAAGAAGTAAGTTACAAAATAATTACATTGACACTACATACACCAGATGTTATGCTGTAAATGTAAAATTTTACCATATGTCAGGGGATTGCCGTAATATTAACGGTAGTCCCCTTTTTGCTCCCTAGAGAGGAGCAGAAGATGTATATAAAGAATGTAGCTGTTGAAGAACTTCAGGTGGCGACCTACAACCCGAGAAAGGATTTGCGGCCGGAGGATTTTGAGTATCAAAGTATTAAAAGATCATTAGACAAGTTTGGATGCGTTGAGCCTATTATCTGGAATGAAAGGACGGGAAATGTAGTTGGCGGACACCAGAGGCTGAAAATACTGATGGACAATGGTGTAGAGGCAGTTGATGTCAGTGTTGTGAATCTCGATCCGATTGAGGAGAAGGCGCTTAATGTTGCGCTAAATAAGATATCTGGAAATTGGGATATTGGAAAGCTGACAGACATAATGCAGGAACTTGTAGAGAGAGACTATGCCTCGTTTACTGGGTACAGTGAAAAAGAGATTGAAAAGCTAATCGACCAGGTGAATATTGATGCAACAATAAGCACTTTGGGAGAGATTGATACGGCAAATTTCTCGGCGGATAACTTCAAAAATAAGTGTCCGCGTTGTGGATTTCTTTATTAAGGAGGGGTATATATGTATAGGCCCTGGAGTTTAAAAGAAATTGAGAATGTACAAAATAACGATATCAAAGTATTTTCCTGTTTTTCCTGTGGCGGTGGCTCCACAATGGGATACAAGCTAGCCGGCTGTCAAGTGGTTGGTAACTGTGAAATAGACGAGAGGATTAATGAACTGTATAATAGAAATCATCATCCCTTATATTCCTACAACATGGATATAAGGGATTTCGTTCGTTTATCAGACAGTGATTTGCCGGCTGAATTATTCCAGCTGGATATATTGGATGGTTCGCCCCCCTGTAGTGTGTTCTCAATGGCCGGGAACCGGGAGGACGACTGGGGGAAGGCCAAACGATTCCGGGAGGGCCAGGCAGCCCAAACACTGGATGATTTGTTCTTTGAATTTATTGAAGTAATCAAGAAGCTAAAGCCCAAAACATTTGTGGCCGAGAATGTAAAAGGCATGCTATTGGGAGGAGCCAAAGGGTATGTAAGTGATGTCCTGAAGAAGGTTGATGAAGCTGGATATAAAGTCCAGCTTTTTTGTTTGAATTCAGCTAATATGGGGGTTCCTCAGAGAAGAGAAAGAGTTTTCTTCATCGGACACAAGAAGGAGTTGCCGTTTTCAAAATTGGATATGAGCTTTAAAAATGAACCAATTCGATTTGGTGAGATAAGGAGCGAGACTGGTGAGCCCATAACCGAAAGTACGTATCAGCTGCTAAAGCATAAGATACCGACAGACCGAAATTTGTCTAATGTAAATATGCGCTTATTTAATAAAAACAGCCGGTTTAATTCAATTATTGTATGGGACAGTATCGTTGCACCTACGATTACGGCCAATGGTGAATTTCTAAGGGCAGTTGATGATCTGAAGTTTTCAGATATGGACTTCATTAATTGCCAGACTTTCCCTGTGGATTATGATTTTAATAAGACCAGCGTTCAATATGTATGTGGAATGTCTGTGCCGCCGCTGATGATGAAGGAAATTGCAATACAGATTTGTGATCAGTGGTTTTTCTAAAATACAAAACAAACGATTGAGAGGTGGTGAGGGGTGAATGAGGTTAGGGCACCAAATTATGAATTAGCCTTGCTTGATTATCAATCAGGCATGAAATATAAAGATATCGCTGAAAAGCATGGTGTCAGCATAAACACCGTGAAATCCTGGAAAACCAGATATAGGTGGTCCAAGGATAAGAAAAAAGGTGTGCACACAAAATCTGAAAAGGTGTGCACACAAAAGGGTGGGCAACCCGGCAATAGAAATGCGGCCGGTCATGGAGCCCCGGCGATGAATAAAAACGCAGTTAAGCATGGACTCTTTAGCAAGTACCTTCCAGAGGAAACCTTGGCTATAGTTGAGGAACTTCAAGAGAATGCATTGGATCCGGCGGATATCCTTTATGATAATATCCTCATGCAGCATGCGGCCATTATCAGAGCTCAACGGATCATGTATGTAAAGGATCAGAATGATCTTACAAAGGAACTGAAGAAGGTTAAGACTTCAACAAGTGGCATGAGTGGAAAAAATAAATCTTCGGAGTTAGAGTATGAACTACAATTTGCTTGGGATAAGCAGGCCAGTTACCTTCAGGCACAGTCCAGGGCGATGCAGACGCTTACAACTATGCTTAAGCAGTTTAAAGAGCTTACGGCTCCCGATGATGAGCGCAGGTTACGCCTTGAACTTATGGAGGTCGAGCTTGAGATGCGGCGCAAAGAGGCGGATTCTCTTGGTAGCGGTGGTAATGCGGTTGATGATTGGATTGATGTGGTCACTGGCGAAGATGAGGGGAGTGATGTTGAGTGAGAAAGAATTCCCCTCGTTGCGACGGTCGCAACAGCAAACGAAAAGAGTTTTTCAAGAAGCGAATTCCAGTTTACCGTAAAAATCCGGTCCTGTATGCCAGGGAGGTCCTATTATTCGAACCGGATGAATGGCAACAGGCCGCACTTATGGATTTGGCCGCCACCCCAAAGGTCAGCATCAAGTCCGGGCAGGGTGTAGGAAAGACCGGAATTGAAGCGGTAGCACTCTTATGGTTCCTTACTTGCTTTCCATATCCCCGTGTGGTTGCCACGGCTCCAACAAAACAGCAGCTACATGATGTGTTGTGGTCTGAAGTTTCCAAATGGCAGGAACGTTCTCCACTGCTCCAGGAAATCCTGAAGTGGACCAAGACGTACATCTACATGAAAGGGCATGAGAAACGGTGGTTCGCAGTAGCCCGTACAGCAACCAAGCCGGAGAACATGCAGGGCTTTCATGAGGATAATATGCTGTTCATTGTAGATGAGGCATCCGGTATCGCAGAGCCAATTATGGAAGCTATCCTGGGTACTCTGTCCGGTGGAAATAATAAACTGTTGCTATGTGGGAACCCAACGAAAACCAGTGGTACGTTCTATGATAGCCACAACAAAGACCGCGGGTTGTATTGTTGTCATACCGTATCGTCTGAGGACAGCACACGAACCAACAAAGAAAGTATAAAATCCCTTATAAAAAAGTATGGATATGATTCCAATGTTGTCCGGGTTCGTGTCCGGGGTCTGTTTCCAAAACAGGAAGATGATGTCTTTATCATGCTCGATCTTATAGAGCAGGCAACGCGGACAGAGAGAAATGAACTCATTAAAAGAATTGCCCTGGGTGTTGATGTGGCTCGTTATGGTGGTGATGAAACTGTTATGTATGAGAACGCTGGTTATAACTGCCGTATGGTTAAAAATTATCGTGGTCATGGTCTCATGGAAACTGCCGGCTACGTGATTGAGCAATATAACCGGATTATCAAGGAGTATCCGCAGTATAGAGGTCCGATATATGTCAATATTGATGACTGCGGGCTTGGTGGTGGTGTCACGGATCGGCTTAACGAGCTCAAACGTGGCGAAATGAAGAAAGAACTTTCCCGGATGGTAATTGTACCGGTTAATGCAGCGGAGAGGGTACCAGATCCGGATGAAGCTAAAAATTACGAGAACATGTCCACTTACCTATGGGCAATGATTCGTGAGCTGATGACTGCTGGCGTACTGTGCCTGGTAGATGACAACGAAACGGTGGCGCAGCTTTCCAGTAGGAAATATCATATGTCCTCCAGGGGGAAGATGACTATTGAGAGTAAGGATGATATGAAAAAGCGTAATCTGGACAGCCCAGATAGAGCAGATGCGCTTGCACTAAGCTTATATGAACCTAAGTTATTTAATTTGTCAGCATTGGTTAATTAACAGGAGGAGGTGAGAAACCTGGGTAAAGCTATAAGGAATGATGGTTATGTTAATATGCTTAACCGTGTTGGTACCGAAAAGGATCCACTGGAATCCTATTCTTATATGTATGAGCCGCCGACGCCGGATGTTGAGCTGGCGGAAATGTATGCGTCTAATGGACTTTTCGCCAGGATAATTGATAAACCGTCTGAAGCAGCATTTAAGTTTGGGTATAAATTAGGGATTAGCAATACGGATACTAATAAATATATATTGTCAACATTGGAAAAATTGAAGTTCGATGAAAGGGCTGTAACCTCTCTAAAATGGTCCCGGTTGTTTGGTGGCGCTGTAATTTTAATGGCGGTCAATGATGGTCGAGATCTTGATGATCCCCTCGATTGGGATAACATTGAGGGGATCGACCAGTTAATTGTATTTGAACGGCCGGAGGTTCAGCCTGACTATAACTCTATTTATACTTACAGTCCTAGTAATCTTTCTATGGAGAAATTCGGGCAACCGGAATACTATATGCTTAATCCGGTGTACGGCGGTCAGCAGTTCCGGGTACATGAGAGCCGACTACTGATTTTTAAGAACGGTGAGTTACCGCGTACAAGCACAACGAATTCAGATTATATGTTCTTTGGCTCACCAGAGTATAACCGGATCAAGCGAGAGATTCGTGATACAATTACCACTCATGGCAATGGTTATAGGCTACTGGAAAGGTGTGTGCAGGCCGTTTACAAGGTCAAAAACCTGGCTGCCCAGCTCGCTACAGAAGAAGGTGAAAACGATATTGTAGATAGAATCCACCTAATAGATATGGCAAGAAGTTTGCTTAACACCATGATGATAGATGCGGATGGAGAAGATTACACCTTTCAGACATTCCAACTTGGAGGCGTGAAGGATATTATTGATGAAAGCTGCCAGATGCTGAGTGCGGTCACTGGTATTCCACAAACTATTTTGTTTGGTCGGTCCCCTGCAGGAGAAAATTCAACCGGTGAAGCTGATCTAAGCAATTACTATGACAATATCGCTCAAACGCAGAAAGTGGTTGTAAAGGATAATTTAATTACTGTTATTGATATTATCCTTGCTGCAGGAATTGCAAAGGGAGATTTGGAAGAGATACCGGAATACACGCTTGAATTCAATCCATTATGGAATCTGAGCAAACAGGACCAGGCTACGGTAGACCTGTCTAATGCTAACGCAGAGCTGGCAAAAGCCCAAACAGCGCAAGCCTATGTTGATATGCAATCGCTTGATCCAAAAGAGGTCAGAAAAGCTTTGGCCAAGAATGAATCCTATGAGATATCGGATGTATTATCAGATGAGGATGCACAGGAGATGGATCTGGTAGAGCAGCTCATGAACGGCGAAGGCATTGTACCTCCTGACGATGAATCATATGAGACATCCAACACAGGGGTAACGGAGGAACCGGAAGCCCCTAAAGATATTCCGGAGGATCGACTGAATCAGGATCAGGCCGATTGTGGTGTAGGTGTCATCGTTATAAAAGACGGGAAAATACTTTGCGGATCCCGTAAAGATAATACCGGTATATGCGGTCCGGGCGGACACGTTGAAGATGATGAAACGGCGGAAGCAGCTGCGGTCCGGGAAGCCCAGGAAGAATTCGGAATAGTCCCTAAAGGAATAGTTCTAATTGGCAATACACTGGGTGCACAGGCGGGGATTCTGCCGGCAAAGATTTACTTATGCAATGAGTTTGAGGGTGATCCTGTTTGCGATAACGATGAAATGGAACTTGCTCAATGGAGAAGCTTCCCGCAGTTGATGAATATGGAACTTTTCCCTGCATTTGAGGATTCGCTGGAAGTTCTGGCCAGTGTGCTGAGAGGTGGCTAATATGGACAGACCAATACAGGAGGAATGGAAGCGCCGGTTTCACGGAAAGACGCTTGTTGAATCAAAGTATACCCCGAAGTATCCCCTTTCCAATGAACGCGAGTATCTTAGGCTTTCATCAGAGTTGATGAAAACTGTTGTTATGGAAAGTTTAAAAAAGCATCTTCCTGAAATCGGGGCTGTGATTATAGGCGTTGATAAGGAGCAGAGGTTTGATTCCAAGAAAGAAGAAAATCAGGAAAGCCGAAAGATAATTAGATTTGAACGTCTGGACGATACCATAGTAGAATTCAAAGCTATTTTTGACCAAATGGAGAAAGATATTAATTCTTCACTTGGCCTTTTTAATTTGGCTAAAAAGCTCCAAGAAATTGGGGAGTCCACAGAGCGGTTCAGCAAAAGCGAGTGGAAAAAGGTTGTGAATAAAACGCTAGGAGTCAATATTCTTGACGATTATTATCAGGGTGAGTATTACCAAAAGGCACTTGGAGAATGGACCGAGACTAATGCCGGCCTGATTAAGAGTATTCCAAAAGAATTCCTTGACGAGTTTAAAGATACCGTTTACCGAGAGTATATATCAGGAAGTTCAATAACGGATCTATCCAAACAAATCAGGGAGCGGTATGGGGTATCAAAATCAAAGTCCAGAATGCTTGCACGAGATCAGGTCGGAAAGTTGAATGCACAAATTACACAGCATCAGCAGCAGAATGTTGGAAGCAATAAATACAAATGGAAAACAGCTGGTGATGGACGGGTTAGAAATAGGCATAAAGAGTTAAATAATAAGATTTGCAGCTGGGACGATCCGCCGGTCGTAGATAAACGTACCGGAAGAAAAGCGCACCCAGGAGAAGACTATCAGTGCAGGTGTATTGCTATTCCTGTCTTTGACCTGGAGCAGATAAACATTGGAGCCGTTACAGCGGCATGAAAGGAGGTTCCTATTTGATGAAATTGAAAAAGGTTCGTCGCCTGGACAGCATTCCACTGGATTCAACGTATTTCACGGAAGAGGGATATCTAAGGGATAAGCCGATTGTTACTACTTGCGGTATTTTTGAGTACGTAAATGAGGACGGCTCAGTTCGAAGAGAATTACGCCTTCCTGAAGATGTGTTTGAAAAAGCCAGCCTTGAAAGCTATAAAGGGAAACCAATCATCGTTACCCATGAGGCGGGAGAAATTAATAAAAATAATGTCCAAGATGAGCAGGTCGGAACAATTCTAAGCGCCGGTATTAAAGATGGCGAGAATGTTCGGGCCGATATTATTATCCATAATACGGATGTCCTGAAGTCAACCGGTCTAAGGGAGCTGTCTCTTGGATATGATTTGGATCTAGAAGAAAAGCCCGGTATATACCGTGGCCAGCATTATGACGCTATCCAGAGAAATATAAGAATCAACCATCTTGCCCTGGTTGATGAAGCACGAGCCGGCAGTACGGCTAGGCTTAACATTGACGGCAAATCAAATAGACCCATCTTAAAAGGAGGAAAAAAAGTGAAAACAGGAACAAAAAAGCAGAGTAAAGGAAGACGTTTTGATTCAGACGCCGGTCTGACACCAGAACAGATGCAGGAAGCAGTCGCTATGTATCTGGCAGCCCAGAGTGTATTGCCAGGTGATATTGCTACAGATGAGGAAGATACTCCTGATCCTATCGAGGAAATCCGCCAGAATGTGGACCGGAGGGATTCAGATCTTGAATCTATACCGGCTGAAGAAATTCCGATCATGCAGGAAGAGATTAAAACTCTTTTGGAACATATCGATGAGCTTCAGGCAGAAAAGGATATGACCACTGATTCCGATGACGAAATCAATCAGGATAGTGAGGAGGAGGAGAATACCGATTCCGAATGCGAGGAAAATACCGATTCTGATGATGAGGAGCAGAACACCGATGGTGATGAAACGCAGGCCGAAAAGGAGGAGAAGATCCTTACCATGGATTCTGCGGAGCGTACCTTTGCAGATATGATGGCTATTTGCAATATGGCCAGCAAACTTAATCTTGATGGATTCGCTCCTAGGAGCGTTATCGAGGGTAAGAAGAAAATCATCAAGGCTCTTAATCCTAATATCCGGTTGGACGGAAAAAGTAAGTCATATATCAATGGCGCTTATGAAATTGCCTGCAGCCAGGCCACGAAACGTATCAGCACGGACCAGCAGCGCCAGAAGGCCTTCGGTAATCAGGTGCGTATGGATGCAGGCGGGAAGTCAAAGTCTGAAACTGCCAGAGAGCGTATGGTTGCCAACATGAATAAAAAGGGAGGAAAATAATAATGAGACAGACAAGTTATAATTATTCAATTCCGTTGGGAGTACCCGGCGGAATTTTTGATTTATCTGGAAAAGAAATTGTGACACGACTTCTTGATGATGGAGTAGAAGCCAGTCCGGGATCAGGTCTGGTTAAAGGTAAGCAGCCAGGTATGACTGTAGCCAAACCAATATCGACAGCATCCGCAGCAGATTTTGAGGGTGTGTTTGTAAATGGTTCTAAAAACCTTGAGAATGACCAGAATGGCTATGTTGCAGCCAAGGGATCCGATGCATTAGGTATTATGCGCCAGGGGAAAATCTGGGTTAGTATAGTCGACACGGCTACTATCAGCTATGGGACGAAGGTGGCTATTATAACTGACGGTGACAATGCCGGCTGTTTCACGGATGAAGTCGATGCATCCGAGGCAACAAAAGTAACTATCAATGCTAAATTCAATGGCAAAGTCGATAAAGATAATGGCATTGCTGTTATTGAGTTGAAATAAGGAGGGTGTGTAGATGAAACACTATGACGAAAAAGACTATGGAAATTTAAAAGGAAGTGCAGTGATCCAGGACTTGAAAGATGCAAGGGGAATGGATGGAAGGAAACGTTATGATAGTGTCGGTGGTGCTGCAGCCTTTTTCGCCCGGGAGCTTGACTATGTAAAGACTAAGGCATATGACAAGCAGTACCCGGAACTTTCTGCCTTAGAACATCTTCCCATCACAAATGAAGTGAGTGAAGGTGCCGAAACTGCGACTTGGTACGGCTATGAAGTAACGGGTATGGCTGAAATTATCAACAACTACGCTGACGATCTTCCACGGGCAGATGTGAAAGGCGAACCGACTACCGTAAGAATTGTATCTGTCGGAGATTCCTATGGATATAGTGCTCAGGAAATGCGGGCAAGCGTATATACCGGAAAACAGCTCGACGCAAGAAAGGGTACTGCCGCAAGAAGGGCTCATGATTTGAAGGTTAACCAAATCGCCTTCCTTGGAGATAAAAAAGCTAAGCTGGTAGGGATTTTTTCAGACGAAGCTGGTATTCCGGAATATGCTCTGTCTGAAGTTGAAATTGACGGGAAGAAATACACTGATTTTGCACATAAAACACCTGATCAGATCCTTGGAGATCTTAATGGTATTCAAACATTTACTGATAAGCTAACGAAATCGGTCGAGCGCCCGGATACGCTGGCTCTACCCAGCCATATCTATATGGATTTATCAACCAGGCGTATTCCAGAGACTCAGACTACGATATTATCTTTCCTGAAGGATAATGCACCGTATATCAAGAATTGGGAATCTTGGAATGAGTTTTCCGATGATTCGGATATGTTTAACCCGACTGGAAAAAATGTTATGTTCTTGTACACCAAAGACACTGAGAAATTCTCCTTAGAGATTCCAATGCCTTTTAAACAGTATCCGGTCCAGGTGAAGAATTTAGAAACAGAGATTCCTTGTGAATCTCGTTGTGCTGGTCTTATGATCTACTATCCATTATCTATGGCACTTGCTATCGGAATTTAAGGAGGAACGTGAAAATGAAAATTAAGAACATTTCAAAAAAGATAATTGGAAATGAAAAGTTCCGGCTGCTCCCAGGCGGAGAAATGGTGGTATCTGGTGATGAAGCTTGGGTAAAAAACTACTTGGAAGGTAAGAAGATAGAAGTTGTCGATCAGGAAGAGGAGGCAAAACAGAAAGCCTCAGAAGCCAAGGCAGAAAAGGAATTAAAGAAAGCTTGGGCAGCTATCTTGAAAAATGGAGATCCTGAAGAAATCCAGAAATTAGCTGATGAATTTGGGATTGCAACCGATAATGTTCCCCTTGATGAGCTGATCAATATGGTAAAAATCGCAATAAAATAAGGAGTTAAGCTATGGCAACAGCATTGAAGGATATGTCAGCAAAAGATATTATTGGTAAGCTAATGCAGGAATTCAGTTCAGTGGATGAAACTGTGAAAGAACTGTATATTGAGCTGGCTCGGCCTCTGGCAAGCAAAGCGAAGTTCAAAGGGCAATATGAATATGCTGTTGCCCTTTTGGCTTCACATAAGATGAAGCTTAATGGTTTAGGTGATGGTATCGCAGGTACAAATATCAAAACCAACTCTGTACAGGGCATTGCCAGTATTTCCGAAGGTGGGACTTCTGTTTCTTTCACTGGTACCGGAGCTGACAGTGTAAACGAGGAATATTCTAAAACTTCCTATGGATTGCAATTCCTAAATTTAGCAAAACGAATCATTCCCACTATCACGATGGAAAGGGTGAGGTGATGGAGCCAACATTCAGACTGACAAACGATGGAAAGCGGATTCAGAAGGAAATGAGAGAACTTGAAAAGCTGATGGTTTCCGTTGGATTCCCGGATGGAGGTCCGACAGATGAAAATGGAGTTTCAGTTGCGGAATATGCAGCGTATAACGATTTGGGGACCAATCGCGCAGAGCCAAGACCATTCATGAGAAATAGTGTAGAAAAGCATGGCGGAGACTATAATAAGATGGCAGAACAGGCAATAAAAGACATAATGAATGGTGGTACTGCTCAGGCTGCCCTTGAAAAGCTTGGAGTATTTGCAAAAGGAATTGTGCAAGAGGAAATTACTGATGGTGTATATGAAGCCAACAAAGAAACAACTATTAAAATGAAAGGTTCCTCAAAGCCCTTGATAGATACTGGAACTATGCGTAATTCTGTAAACTATGAAATCAGGAAGAGGTGATGATATGGTTTTCTTTCGTAATCCATATGTACTCAGGCATTTTGGAGACACCGAGAATGTGCGAGGACGAGAAAAGTACTGCTTTGAAGAACGCATTGTTCAGGCAGACATACAGACCTCGACCAGAAATAATACTATGGATATAGAAGGGGCCAACCTGACCAGCCGTATAAAAGTGTGGACAGATGAGCAGCTTACGCCGACCGATGAGGATAGCGGGCAGCTAGGGGACTGGATATATTATAGTGGTCGATGGTTTCAGTGTATATCATCTCTGCTTGCCGGCAATACGCTCATAAGTCATTGGGTATCAGAATTTGATATTGTTCCTCTTACCGATCGTAAGGCCAATACTCCACCTTCGGTTGTTCCAGGAGGTGGCGGAAAATGAGGCTGTACGATCTTAAGGAATATGTGTATACTCTGGTACACAGCTATTTTCAGAATGCTATAATTACCTGGGCCAATGAAGTCAGTATAAAGAAAAATCCTCCGCAGATTACGCTGCAGCTCAGCAATATTAGGAGATCAGCAAATCCGATTGATGAAAATCAGAATGGGGAAATTATTCGCTATTACCCTAGTTCTGCGATGCTGACTATAAACAGTTTCATTATCGGTAAAGGGGCGGCAAATGAATCACCAGATAACACAGCGGTGGCAGATTTGAATGAGTTTTTAAATTACATAGATAGTCCGGAGATGGTAGATGTTTTATACCAGGCCGGGCTATCTTTTTCTATTGCCGGCCCGGTCCAAGATATTCCGAGACTGCTTGGCACAACTCACTATGAGTATCGGGCCATGGTTGAGTTCCAGATAGATTTTACTCAAGAGGTGGCGGGAATGTACAATATAGGGCATTCTTCCTCAGAAAAGGTATTTGATACTGAGACCGAGACTTGGGTTGAATCGACCCCGGTTCCGAAGGAAGACTGGGAACCTACGGCAAGCGGCGGTGGAAGCTATGAAATGGAAAATGTACCACTAATGAATTTTGATGTAGTGGAACTTAAAGAGAATAAGGAGGAATAAAAGCAGTGGCTAAAAAAATAGATGGAATTGTCAATATGGCAATCAGCCTGGAATCGCCCGCAATTTCTGGTGCAAGTTATTCGGGTGGATTGATTGTCGGGATGCCTCCGGTTAAGAAAAGTGCCAAGGTTGAAGGCTTTGCTAGTTACAACAGTCTGGCCGGACTTATGGAGGCGGGATATACAGAAGCAGATCCTGTGTATAAAGCTGCTATGGTCTGGTTTAGTCAGCAACCGCAACCTACCGAACTTTATATTGCAACCACACTGGCAACCACGGAAGAGGGGGGTGCTTATGAGGAACCGCTTGTTGCAATTAAGAGAGCTCAGATTTATTCTGGATGGTATGGTATCATGCCTGTCGGCATTGATAATGAGAAGTATGAAGCAATCGCTGATTATGTGGAGACGACAGAAAAGATATGTGCATTTACACTGAAGAATGGGGAAGAATTATCGATCAGTAAGAAGAGCTATAACAGGACATTTGTTGAACGGCTGGCCATCAATCAGACAGCTGATGCAGACAAATATCAACATGTGGCCCATATGGCAAAATGTTTCAGCTTCAGCCCGGGAGAAGAAACGTGGGCTTTTAAATCTCTATCTGGTATTGCAACAGGGATTTTTTCTGATAACGAAGTCACCAACATGGATAAAGCGTACGAAAATTACTTTGTGGAAATAGCAGATGCGAAAATAACTCAGGGTGGTGCAATGCTATCTGGAGAATGGATTGATATTATTCGTTTTCGTGATTGGCTTAAAAACGACATGCAGATGGGTATATTCAATCTTTTCGTTATTAGCCCTAAAGTTGCTTATACTGATTCCGGAATCGGCTTGATTGAGAATGCAATGAAGGCATCGCTTCGGAGAGGACAGCAGATGGGTGGGATAGCTGAGGATTCATTTGATGGAAGCGGAGCTAAAATACCAGGTTATACAACTTCGGTTCCACTGGCGGCAGCTCTTACTCAGGATCAGAAGAAAAAACGAAAGTTACCCGGATGCATATTTACAGCAAGGCTTGCCGGCGCTATCCATGCAACAGAAGTTAAGGGCACACTTGGATATTAAAGGAAGGAGGAGAATCTGATGAATAAAACATATAACCCGAAAAAAGTAACTATTGCGTTGGGTAGCCATATTATGACTGGCTATGCCGAGGATAATTTCATCACCATTTCAGAAACCGGGGATGGAGTGACTTCAACCTGTGGTTGTGATGGGGAAGTGGTAGCTAGTGTTTCACCGGACCCGCGCCATACGATCAAAGTTGCGGTACTGCAGAACAGCCCAACACATCAGTATTTGACTAACAAATATCAGCAGATGAAAGCAGGTGGAAACGGTACATTTCCGGTTTTGGTAAAAGACATTACCGGTGGAGATATTTTCTCTGCGGATACGGCCTGGGTTGTAAAAAAGCCGGATTGGGTACGTGGCAAGGCAGCTAATAGTCGAGAGTGGGAAATCTGTGCGGTTGGTGAATTTGAATAGGAGGTTGTGTAAATGTATAATGCAATGTTAGATAAAACAGAGGTTACGATAGGTAAGAATCATTTCTATATTTCACCGTTCCCGGCATTTGTGAGTGTCAGAGTATCTGCATCCATAACAAAGACATTAGCGCCTATTCTGGGTGGTATTGTGGCACTATTGGGGGGAGATGAAAAGTCACCAGACAAAGATGCAGATAACTCTGTTCTGGATATGGATATTACGGATGCAATGCCGGCATTCGCAAAAGCGATGGAAGGCATCAATCCCGATGAGTGGGAGAAGACCATGCGACTGCTTTTGGTTGATAAGGGTAATATAGCGGTCAAGAATGAGGAATATCCTGAGGGAGTTCTACTATCTGAAGATGTCATGAATGCTATTTTTGCAAAGGATGTCTCAGGGTTATTCAAGCTCGCCTTTGATGTGATCAAGCTTAATTTTGGGAGTTTTTTCGACAAGTTCAACGGCCTATCTGGACACCCAATGGTGCAAAAAGCAATGATGAAACTCTCGAACGATACGGAAAATTAGACTCTGATTATTTCACTAATTTGGAATTGCAGGCCTACACCCTCATAAAAGCCGGCATATGCAGTAAGGCAGAATTAGAAGAAGCTTATACGCTGGATGAGTTCCTGAAACTGTATGCACTATATTCCATGGACCGAGATTGTGAACGGGCTATGGCTGCCGAGATTGAAGAGAGGAGGGATAGTAGTTGACATTAGGTGAGTATGTATTTAAGCTTCTATTCAGCAGCGATAAAAATTCAGAAAAAAAAGCTAAAGATGATATAAAGAAACTGCAGGATTTCGCCAAGAAAACGATTGGTGCCATTGCCGTTGGGGTATCTATTGTGAAAGTTGGCGCCTTAATGACAGAGTTCGGTGAAATCAATAACCAGGTATCAAAAATTAATGATGGCCTACTATCCAATGTGGAAGCTGCGGACCTGATGAAGGAATTGGCAAATAACTGCTATATGTCCTATAGGGACATGGTGACAGCTGTTTCATCGGTCAGGGATGCGGCAAAGAAAATTTTCTCAGACAATCAACAGGCTACCACATTTGTAAATCTGACAACCAAAGCTTTCAAAACTGCCAAGGCCAGTGAATCGGAGATTGCAACTCTGCAGGATTCCATGAACAGATCATTTGAATCGGGTACCCTGCAGATGGATACTCTACAGAAGATGATTTCCACTGCTCCTGATTCAGTGAAGATTTTAACGGAATCATTTGGGGTATCTCAGGAAGCTTTGGAATCAATGTGTAAGAACGGTAAGATATCAGCCAGGCAGCTTGCCGATGCTTTTTTAAATAGTGCAGATGAAATCAATAGAAATTTTGAAAATGTAAGCCTAAATATTGCCGACGGCCTAAAGGTCATACGGAATGATTTTGGCTCTTTTTTGTCTGAGCTAAATGATTCAACCAAAGTTACTGATCGAGTCTCAAAATTGATGCTGGAGGGGTGGAAGGCGGTCCGGAATGGGCTTAATGCAATCCGGCCAGTATTAGAAAAGTTAATTGATGGAGTCCTGCGCGCTGGCAAAGTCATTGTTACAGGATTTACAAAGGCTGGTGAGTTTATTGGCAAAGTGGCGGATAAAGTGGGTGGGATGGAAAATCTATTCAAGCTCTTGACCATAGCTGCCGGTGCTCTATTTATGGCAATGAACTTCCAAAAAATCATTGATGGCATTAAGGGGATTTTAGGTTTATTCAAAATGGTGAATCCCAAATTAATGCTGATTATTGGGATTATAACCTTAATTGTATTGGCTATTGATGATTTTATTAACTTTCTGCAGGGTAATGATAGCTTACTTGGCTCTATATTTGACAGCATGGGTATCAATGCAGATGAGGTCAGGGACAAAATAAAGGCTGCCTGGGAGAATGTGAAATCATTTTTAAAAAGTGTATGGAATTTCATCATGAATACCGCAAAAGCGATTGGTGATAAGTTTTCTGCATTCTGGGAGGAAAATGGAGAAAGAATTAAGTCTGCATTTTCGAATCAATGGAAAAATATATGTACTATGCTCTCTGGAATATGGAATCTAATCACGGTTATAGCTAGTACTGTTTTTGGTGCATTAGCTAGCTTTTGGGAACAGTGGGGAGGTTTAATTACCTCAATATTCTCTGTACTGTGGAATACTCTCATCTCCCTTATACAACCGTTTTGGGATTTTTTATCAGGTTTAATTCTGTTTCTTACTGGGATATTTACAAGAGACTGGGGACTTGTATGGGAAGGTCTAAAAACAATGGCAAAGGCGGCAGTTGATGCAGTTAAGGCTATCATTACAGGACTAAAAGAAGCAATTAAACTTATTTTTGGCCAAATCATTGAAAATGCAGTGACCTGGGGAAAAGATTTCATAGATGGGCTGGTTAATGGAATTAAAAATGGTATTGGGAAAGTTAAGGATGCTGTTACCGATGTAGCTAGTACGATAAAAAGCTTTCTGCATTTTTCGGTACCTGATGAGGGACCACTTACAGATTATGAAACGTGGATGCCTGATTTTACAGATGGTTTAGCAAAATCATTATCGGCTAATAAAAGCAAAGTTGCCAATGCAGCTATAGGTATAGCTGATGCATTAAATATAAAGCCAACATACCACACAGCATTAAACGCTCAAGGAATAAACAAAGCCGGTAATATGGTCAATCAGGATGTCAGGATTGAGAATACGTTCCAGGTGACTGAACGATCAATGGCAGGAAAGGCATCCAATGCTATGAAAAATAGCACAAACGATATTTCAAGGCAACTCGCTCAGGGATTAGCATATGGGAGGTGATAAATAATCATGGGAAAAGCAAAGAGACCATGCAAGTTAGACGGAATAGCTTTTGATGCGCTCTTAAAGCAGGATGACATTTGGGAAGCTGAGATACCAGACTATCCGGTGGAAAGCGGAAAATCGGTCAATGATTCTGTGATTATAAAACCGTTTTACATATCAACTGAGCTGTATTTGACGAATACACCCATCACCTGGAAGGGTCGCTTAGGTGGACGAAACCGAGTAAGGCAGGTTGAAGAACGCCTGAAAGCAGCATTCATAAGCAAGGAGCCGTTGGTGTACTCAACTTCCGACAGAACATATACAAATATGTGCTTGGAATCTCTCAAGATATCAAAATCAGAGGAGGAAGGCTATTCCCGGAAGATTGCAGTGACACTAAAACAGGTTACAGTTACAGAAACTAAAACAGGTACGATACCGGATAGCTACGTGAGAGGTGGCCAGACTGCCGCCTCTGCCGGTACAGCGTCAACATCACCGGCAACTAAAACATCGGTTGGAACCCCAAAAGCGGAGCAGGATACAAGTAAAAAGAAAGCCTCCATTTTGTATAGTGCTGCCAATTCTTCAGGCCTTCTGAACAAAATTACAGGAGGGAAAAAATGACTTTCTATATTGATATTCCTGATAAAAATGATTCTATGAGCAGGATCACTCTTTCTGGTCGGGAATATTTTATCAGATTCACTTATAATGTTCGTCATAGGTACTGGTGTTTCTCGCTATATAACACCAATCAAGAACTAATATTGGGGATGATACGAATTGTCCCGTTGTCTCCGCTCACTGAGTA
>POVV01000420.1_pt1 | contig 28315 bp, 13 predicted proteins | sample 1560271 | NCBI WGS metagenome assembly POVV01 (sample SAMN08337232, study PRJNA429181) | Bioreactor metagenome, whole genome shotgun sequencing project. | biome: cows' rumen and soil; feature: anaerobic; isolation source: anaerobic chemostat enrichment culture, galacturonate as sole carbon... | reverse complement strand
GCGTGCTTCGAGTGGGCCGATGGTGTTTTTCCAGCGATATATATTATGTATTCCGTCTCCATGTGCCACACAGCCACCGGGGAAGCGCATAAATCGCGGATGCATATCGGCCAATGCCTGAGCCAGATCGGCACGCAAACCATTCTTCCGATTTTTAAAAGTCTTCTGTGGGAAGAGCGAAATCAAGTCGAGTCCATAGCTTCCTGCCACTTGTGGTTCAATAGAGAGTATGGCATCGGCTGCATCAGCCTTTGCGGTTAGTACAGCTTTCGATTGTTTCCATGCTTTCGAGCCTACGTTGACGGTTGCTTCGGCCAGTACTTGTTGGTCTTTACTCAATAAGCGGATGAGTAGTTTCCCCCCTTTCCCCTCGATTACTTTACCAAAAAGGGAGAAATCATACCGTTCGCCTTTTTTTAATGTAATTCCATCAAAACCTTCATTTATAAGTGCCGAACCTCCGGTTGTTGACGCAGAGAGAAGGGCGTAATGCAGATTGTTCGGATGCAACGGAGCTACCGTATCAATTGTAAGCGTACCCCCGGCACATGTCCAGGAATGTTGGCTGTTCCAGTTTGCATCATGGCCTTCTTTGTCGCTGAGTGCATATTCGAAATCACGATTTTGAATAAGCTCGGCATATAATCCTCCATCGGCCGAATAATTGATGTCTTCAAAAAAGATACCGATCAATAGGTCACTGATGGGTTTACTCTGCTCGGGCTGTGCGGTGATGGTTGCTTTTAATGGCTTTAATCCCGCAAAGCGTGTTGCGTCTTGTTCCATTAGTTCTCCATGCAGCGCGTTTCGGTATTGAGCGGCTTCGTAGTTTTTGATAAGTCCCTCTACCAGCGTCCATGCTACTCGGTTCAGGCTGCCTGTCTCTTCTTTCCCCGTCACGAGAATTTTTATCTTTTTTTCGTTATACAACGGATTGTTTTCGGTGTACGACTGTCGTCCCCAATATTGCAAATCTTTCGATGAAACCTGTCCATACCCGTCTCGTTCGTTGAGTTTCCAGGTGCAATGCCATGTTCCGTCAGGCATCTGTTTTAAAGTAGGAGATAGCATTTTTTTCTGTGAGCCCCATCGCCCATAATCGCAACGTACCCATCCGTAGTTTCGTCCTATTTCCAACCAGTTCTTTTGATCTGTACTGTAAGCAAATCGCAACCCGCTTCGACCGTCATCGGCTACGGTAGCATAAGAAAATAGATAAACAGAGTCGGGGGCATGCTGCATCTTCGGGGTGCTTGCCTGCGACAACTGAAAAGAGGTGAGTAGCAGCATACCCGCTACCATTGTTTTCTTCCACATAGTGTTTTTCTTTTTTAATGACTTATATAAGTGTGCAAAGAAAGCAAAAAAGGAAGAGCCCGTAGGTGGATATATGGCTCAAAATGGTGGATAAACGAATAATAGACACTTTCCTTAGATGATAAATCAAGAATGAGTTATTATATTTGCGTTCTAATTATACGGCTATGACAAACGCAAGAAAAATAAGTAATACTTACCGATATATCTGTTTAGTTTTTTTTATAATGTTTGCTTGTATCGCCTCTTCGGCCGATATGACTCGCTTACAGTTTAAGCAACTCTCCACGGTCAATGGTTTGCCGACAGATGAGGTGCAAAAGGTTTTTCAAGACAGAGACGGGTTTATGTGGTTTGGCACCCGTTATGGTTTATGTCTGTACGATGGCTATCAAGTGAGCCTTTATAAATCGAATTTATATTCTCCCAACTTACTTACCAATAATAATGTATACTGTATGGCCGATGACGCCGATCATCGCCTTTGGATTGGTACCCAAGAAGGGCTAAATGTGCTTAATAAGCAAGATGGTAGTATTCGTAAGATTCTCCTTCCCAGTGTATATGCCAATGTTATTTCCTGCCTTCTGGTGACCAAAGATAATAGCGTATGGGTAGGTACGGATACCGGATTGGCGCGATATGACGCTCAAAAAGACTCTATTGTATTGTATAATAGTGAGGAAACCGATAATACGTTACCTGCCGTAGCTATTAAAACCATGATTGAAGATTCGCATGGCGATATATGGATAGGAACGTGGTCGAACGGTCTTTATCGCTATGCCTCCCGCGAGAAGCGGTTTTATGCATACCCAACTATGAATGAGCGTCATTCGGCTCACATTATTTATGAAGACAGCCGAAAAAATATATGGGTAGGCAGTTGGGATTGCGGTTTGTTTCGATTGGAACATCCGCGTGATATGGATCGGGTATCCTGGGTTAATTACCGGCACGCTGCAAACGACAATGCAAGCCTGTCAGACAATATCGTTTACGACATTGTCGAAGATTCTCACACCAAAGCCCTTTGGGTGGGTACTCGAAGCGGGCTTAGCATTATGAACCCCGATACACCGGGACGTTTCATTAATTACAAATCTCGCCAATCTCCCTATACAATTCCTTGCAACGAAATTAATTCACTTTTATGCGACCGGGCGGGCAATATGTGGATAGGCTCTATTGGCGGCGGAGTATTGATGACCAATACCCATAAACCGAAATTCGATTGGCACCGTTTCAATGTCGATGACGATGATGCTCCTACCAATGCAATAAGAGCCATCTTTGTTGACTCCAATCAAAACACTTGGTTGGGCGTAGGTACGTATGGAGTGGCCAGACGTGATAAACAGACCGGTAAACTTGTTTACTATGCACGTATTCCTGAGTTTTCGGGGGTTAAATCCATGGCTACCGTTTATGCCATGATTCAGCGGCGTTCTACAGGAGCAGTTTGGTTTGGCACTTATGACGGGGGAGTTTATGAATATCTGCCGGGACAGAAAGTGAAACACTATATGCCCAATAATTGTGATTTTCTGCGCGATGCTTGCGTGACAGCATTATTTGAAGATAAAAATGGAAATTGCTGGGTCGGCACTCGTTATGGTTTAGGCTTGTTGCGAGCCGACGGTAGCAGCTATCAGTTCGATCAGCTTATAGTCGATGGCAAAGCATTGGATCGTTGCAACATTCGCCGAATCAACCAAGATGCTTACGGTGATATCTGGTTGGCTACATCTAATTGCGGACTGATACGTATATCGGGCGATCCCCGTTATCCGAATCAATTAACCTACTCCAATTATAGTCCCGATAACGGTAAACTATCGGTACGTACCACTTCTTGTCTCTTTCTCGATTCCCGTAATCGTTTCTGGATAGGGATGGAAGGAGGAGGTTTGTGTCTTTACAACAAAGCCGAAGATCGATTGATAGAGAAAAATCGCTGTTTTAACTTGCCGGGCGATTTAGTGGGTAGTATGGAAGAAGATAAGCAAGGAAATCTGTGGATGGGTACGAACGAAGGGCTGATTAAACTTTCGATCGGTGCCAATGAAGAAGTAGCCGAACTCAGAGTTTATACTTCGGCCGATGGGTTGCAAGACAACTTCTTCATTCCCGGGGCTTCATTCAATGACGGCAACCGGCTCTTTTTCGGCGGCTACAAAGGATACAATAGTTTTCGACCCGCCGATATGGTAGAGTCGCCCATGGAAATACCTTTCTATATTACCGATATCAAGATATTCAACCGCTCTTTCAGTACACTCGATGAGGCATTGCGTCAACGCATTTCGTCACAGACACCTGCTTTTACTTCGCGCATTGATCTGCCTTACGAATATAATAATTTCAGCATCGAGTTTGCGTCGCTTACTTATCGAAACCCGGAGCTGAATAAATATGCTTATATGCTCAAAGGATTCGATAAAGAGTGGCAATACACCGATGCCAATCGTCATTTTGCTTATTACAATAACCTCGAAAGTGGTATTTATACTTTTCTTCTCAAAGCGACTGATGAGCATGGAGTGTGGAACGGACAGATACGCGAACTAACCGTCGTAGTGCATCCCCCTTTCTGGGCTACCTGGTGGGCCTATCTGTTGTATACACTGTTATTAGGTATCCTTATTTATTACCTTTATCGCGCTGCCCGTAATCGCATGTTGCTCAAAAACGAATTGCAGCTTCGCGAATTAGAGAAAACCAAAGCCGAAGAGCTGAATCATGCCAAGCTTCAGTTCTTCACCAATATAACCCATGAACTTCTTACTCCGCTTACCATTATTTCGGCTACTGTTGATGAGGTAAAGCTACAAGCTCCCCAGCACAACGAACTTTATGCGGTGATGAGTAATAATATTCAGCGTCTTATTCGTCTTTTGCAACAGATATTGGAGTTTCGTAAGGCCGAAACAGGTAACCTAAAACTGCGTGTATCCCCAGGCGATATTGCGGCTTTTGTTAAAAATGAAGCCGAATGCTTTCAGCCTCTTATCAAAAAGCGCAAGATACACTTCTCGCTTCTCTGCGATCCGGAGTCTATCATTGGTTATTTCGACACCGACAAGCTCGACAAGATTCTCTATAATCTGTTATCTAACGCGGCTAAATACAATAAAGAAGGAGGATACGTACAAGTAAGTCTTTCGTATGCTACCAATCGTGATCTGGTGCTTCTTACCGTAAAAGATAATGGCAAGGGTATCTCGAAGGAGAATCAGAAAACTCTCTTCAGTCGTTTCTACGAGGGCGACTACCGTAAGTTCAATACCATTGGAACAGGCATTGGCCTTTCGCTAGTCAAAGACTTGGTGAAGCTACACGGAGGTACTATTGAGGTACAAAGTGAGGTAAATCAAGGAACCACCTTTCTGGTAACCTTACCCATCGACCGATCTTACTTTAAAGAAGAAGAAATAGACGAAGAGGCAGTACTGCCGGCACAGAAAGCCATTTTGGATGTAGCTACAGACACAACTCTCTCTACCGAAGGTGTCGGAGCAACGAAGCAGCATAACATACTGGTGGTCGAAGACAACGAAGAACTACTACAACTCATGGTGCGTCTGTTGAGTCGCGAATACAATGTGTTTACTGCCGAGAACGGTAAAGAAGCGGTGACGATTGTTGAAAACGAAGATATTGGTCTCATTGTTTCGGACATCATGATGCCGGAGATGGACGGTATTGAATTTTGTCGTTATGTAAAGAGCAAGCTCGAAATAAGCCATATCCCCGTTATTTTGCTGACCGCCAAGAATAAAGAAGAAGATCGGGCCGAGGCTTATGAAGTAGGAGCCGATGCCTTTCTAAGTAAGCCTTTTAACCTGACGGTACTCCATGCTCGTATTAAAAACTTATTGAAGTATAAAGAACGAATGGCACATGATTTTAAAAATCAACTTGTGTTCGAGGTGAAAGACTTGCATTATACGAGTATCGACGAGGAGTTTATGCAACGAGCTATTGACTGTGTTAATCGCCATCTCGACGATTGCAATTTCGATCAGCCTCAGTTCATTGATGAATTGGGTACCAGTAAGTCTACCTTGTATAAGAAACTCAAATCGCTTACCGGTCTCAATACCTCCGCCTTTATCCGAAATATTCGCCTGAAAGCTGCTTGTCGAATCATGGAGGAAAAAGGAAATGGTGTACGTATCTCGGAATTGGCGTATGCTGTCGGATTCAATGATCCTAAATATTTTAGTTCGTGCTTCAAAAAAGAGTTCGGTATGCTTCCATCGGAATATATGGAACGATTTATACTTACATCTGAAAAAGGCGAATAATTGTTTTTATTGATCTATATTATTGGTAATCAGGATTTAATGGAATACGTATTCTTGCATATCAAGAGTACGTACTTAACTGTATGTTAATATACTAATTTATACATCAATGAATACGTACTTTTTGTATGAAAGAAATATATGCTTTTCTCTATTGGTATAATTATTATACAAATAATTACAGGAATTATCAATTATCTATCTCTTGATATTTCTATATTCAACAATTTTTTTATAACTTTGTCAAAACAAAATTACGACTAACTTATAGATAAAGCATGAAACAGCAAGCTCTCTCAAAAACACCTCGTATAGAATTGATCGATGCCCTTCGCGGTTTTGCCGTGATGGCTATTTTATTGGTGCATAATTTGGAGCATTTTATTTTTCCAGTTTATCCCGAAGTAGCCGATCAGCCTGCTTGGTTGAATGTACTAAATGATGGTGTTTTTAGTGTCACTTTTTCGCTTTTTGCCGGTAAGGCATATGCTATTTTTGCTTTATTGTTTGGTTTCACCTTTTCGGTGCAATATGCCAATCAGCAAAGTAAAGGGGTAGATTTTGGATATCGATTCTTGTGGCGTTTATTGCTATTGGTAGGCTTTGCCACCATCAATGCAGCATTTTTTCCGGCAGGAGATGTTTTGCTGCTATTCAGTGTAATCGGTATTTCCCTTTTTGTCGTTCGTAAATGGAGTGATAAGGCTGTACTTATTGCTGCCGTATTCTTCTTGCTTCAACCCATAGAGTGGTTTCACTATGTAATGAGCCTGATTGATTCTTCTTATACTTTACCCGATTTGGGTGTGGGAGCCATGTACAATGAAGTTGCGGCTTATACAAAAGAAGGTGATTTTTGGACATTCATTGTCGGCAATGTAACATTGGGGCAAAAAGCAAGTCTGCTATGGGCTGTCGGTGCGGGACGCTTGCTGCAAACAGGTGGATTGTTTTTGTTGGGTATGTTGGCTGGCAGGAGACAGTTGTTTGTTCCTTCGGACAGCAGTATCCGTTTTTGGATAAAAGCTCTCTGTATTGCTGCAATTTCTTTTGCACCGCTTTATCAGTTAAAAGTAGAATTGACTGCTTCCGCTCAGTCGCCAATGATTCAACAAACGTTAGGTGTCATTATGGATATGTGGCAAAAACTAGCCTTTACTGTAGTGTTGATATCCTCTTTCGTGTGGTTCTACCAAAAAGAAGCATTTAAAAAACTGACCTCCGACTTACGTTTTTACGGTAAAATGAGTTTGACCAATTATATTGCTCAGTCTATTGCCGGGGCTGTTATTTATTTCCCCTTTGGTTTGTATCTTGCTCCCTACTGCGGTTACACACTTAGCTTATGCATTGGACTTGTCTTTTTCTTCTTGCAAGTACGCTTTTGTAAGTGGTGGCTTGCTTCACATAAGCAAGGACCGCTTGAGCATCTGTGGCATAAGCTGACTTGGCTGAAGTAATCGTAAGCAGAGACTGTATATGCGGTTATCTTGATTCTTCTCTTCTATATGATCACTAGTCGAATTATAGTTTAACTAAGTCGAATATCTCTTTTTCCTCTTTCAATATCTATATTTGGAGCCCCCTTGCCGGGGTTTCCTCTATCTTTGTGCTTGTGGTTGAGACACCACGGTTAACTGGCGAATTTTAATCTTTATATTTAATCTTAATGTTCATACTAAATGAAAAAACAAAAGACTTTTCATGGACAACGAATTGGAGATAATTGTCGATTATATCCAATTTTTTTCTCGTTGTTTTTATTTCTTTTGAACCCTTTGAGGAGTTATGGTGACGAAGTAATGTCTATTCAGACAGTGCAGCAAAACTCGATCAAAGTAACAGGTACGGTTGTCGACACGAACGGTGATCCAGTTATCGGAGCCAATGTAATGGTCGATGGTTCTACAGTCGGTACGATTACCGATATTGATGGCAGGTTTACACTGAATGTTCCTAAGGTCGGAACAAAATTGCGTATTAGTTTTATTGGTTATAAAGAACAACAAGTAGCTGCCAAAAAAGGTGTTAGCCTTCATGTTGTAATGGAAGATGATGCTCAGCAGCTGGGAGAAGTCCAAGTAGTGGCATATGGCGTTCAAAAGAAAGTATCGATAACGGGTGCTATCTCATCCATGAAAGGAGATGATCTGTTAAAGACTCCCGCAGGATCGCTATCGAATATTTTATCGGGTCAAATTACCGGTATTTCCTCGGTGCAATACTCGGGTGAGCCAGGTGCTGATGCAGCAGAATTATTTGTGCGTGGAAAGGCTACATGGGATAATGCAAGTCCTTTGATCCAGGTGGATGGGGTTGAACGAGACTTTTCTCAGATTGACCCTAATGAGGTAGAAAGTATTACCGTGTTGAAAGATGCTTCGGCTACTGCTGTATTTGGTGTGCGTGGTGCTAATGGTGTTATTTTAATTACAACCAAACGTGGATCAGAGGGAAAGGCTAAAATCTCATTTTCTACTTCGGCAGGTGTAAATGTGCGTACGAAAGAATTGGAATTTGCCAATTCCTATCAGTATGCCTCATATTATAACGATATGATGGTAAATGATGGAGGGGTACCTACCTTTAACGAAACGCAACTGGAAAAGTTTCGCACGCATTCCGATCCGATCTTGTATCCGGACATTAATTGGATTGATTATTGTATGGATAAAGCAGCTTTTCAATCACAGCACAATCTGAATATTTCGGGTGGAACGGATAATATGCGCTACTTTGTATCGGCAGGTATGTTTACGCAGGGAGGTATGTTTAAGCAGTTTAACGCTACCGATAATTTCAACTTTGATTATAAGCGTTATAACTATCGTGCGAATCTTGATTTTGATGTGACCAAGACTACTTTGTTGTCGGTTAATATCGGTGGACGCATTGAGTCTAAACGTACTCCCGAGTCGGGAGAAGATCAGAATCAGTTATTCCGTAAGCTTTATTGGGCTGTACCATTTGCAGGAGCCGGTATCATTGATGGCAAGCGTATTGTGTCTAATGGCGATTACTTACCTTTTACCGGAACAGATGGTCTGGCTTCTTATTACGGGAAAGGTTTTCGATCAACGACCACCAATGTGTTGAATATCGATCTCGCCTTGAATCAAAAGTTAGATATGATTACTAAAGGGCTTTCCTTGAAACTCAAAGGGGCTTATAACTCTGAGTATTCTAATAAAAAGATTGCTAGTTCATCTAAAGCCTCTTATACCCCGGTGGTAGATGCAGATGGAGCATTGGTGTATCGTAAGGAAGGAAGCGATTCTCAATTAAGCTATAATGAACCCGATGATCAGTTTGGTAAGGCACGTGACTGGTATATGGAGTTGGCGTTGACTTACAACCGTAAATTTGGCGATCACAATGTTTCCGGTTTGGTTCTTTATAATCAATCCAAAAGATATTATCCGGCTAAATATTCAGACATTCCATCCGGTTATGTCGGACTTGTAGGACGTGCTACATACGACTGGAAAACAAGATACATGGCCGAATTCAATGTTGGTTACAATGGTTCTGAGAACTTTGCTCCGGGTATGCGCTATGGACTCTTCCCGGCAGGTTCTTTGGGATGGGTTGTCAGTGAAGAATCTTTCTTCCAACCGATTAAACAGGTGATAAACTACTTCAAACTTCGTGCTTCGGTAGGTATGGTAGGTAATGATAATGGAGGTGGAAATCGCTTTTTGTATATTCCGGATTCTTATATCTATAAAGGAGATGCAGGTTATTTTTTTGGTACCAATGTGGGGAATAAAAAACCGGGTGCTTATGAATCATCAAAATCTTATCGTGATGTAACGTGGGAAACGGCTGTGAAGCAAAATTATGGAGTAGATGTTACCTTTCTAAAAGATCGTTTCAACGTTTCTGTCGATTATTTTATAGAGAAACGTAAAGATATCTTAAGTACACCGGATTATTTACCGGGAATTCTGGGTATGAGTCTCCCAACGGTGAATATAGGTAAAACAGAAAATAAAGGTTTCGAGCTTTTGTTTAAATGGAGTGATAAGTTGAAAAATGATTTCCGTTATTGGGCTAATCTGAATCTTTCTTTTGCGCGCAACAAAATTATATTCAAAAACGAAGTCGATCAAAACGAACCGTGGATGTATGAAACCGGTCGTCAAATCGGGGCACGCTCTATGTATAAGTTCTGGGGATTTTACGATGAGACAGCCGACCTTCGCTATCAAAGTGAATTCGGTCGACCTATTGCTGACCATGGCATTACGTTAGTTCCCGGAGATTGTGTTTATATGGACTTGAATAACGATGGTAAGCTGAACGGAGATGATGCTACCCGTAACATGGGATTTACCGATACACCTGAATACACAGCTGGCTTAAATATTGGATTTAGTTGGAAAAACTTTGATTTTTCTATGCAATGGACAGGGGCTTGGAACGTAGACCGTATGTTGAGCGAATTCCGTCGTCCGTTGGGCGATACCAATAATAAAGGATTGTTGCTTTATCAATACGAAACCACTTGGCGTTCATCTGCCGATACCTATACGGCAAAATATCCACGTGCGTCAAGCGCACATGCCGCCAATAACTACAACTTGGGTTCCGACCTGTATTTGATTGATGCCAGCTACTTACGTCTTAAAAATATAGAGATAGGATATAACTTCCAGTTCCCTTTCATGAAAAAAATGAAACTGAACGATTTTCGCATGTATGCGAACGGATATAATCTTTTGACATTGAGTGGATTCAAATGGGGAGATCCGGAATCTCGTCAAAGTGACCGCCCCAACTATCCGTTAACTCGCGTATTTAATATTGGTTTAAAACTCGGATTCTAATACTTTAGAAATATGAAATATTTTAGTAAATGGTTTATTGCGACATTTATTGGGCTTACTGTGATCAGTACATCCTGTGTCGATCAAATAAAATTTGGCGATAGCTTCCTGGAAAAGGCTCCGGGTGTAGCTACTACGCAAGATACGATTTTTGCGAAAGCAGAATACGCGCGTGCTTTTCTATGGAACACATATAGTAAGCTTTATTATGGACTGGCAACCAATTGGAATCAGGTTGACGGTAAGATGAATACCGGTATGTTTGAGGTGATGTCTGACTGTTGGCACAGTCATAATTCATGGGACGGAATTAACCGTAAATACTACTCGGGCTCTTATAAGGCCAGCGATGAGGATGGAGGGGACGATACACGTTTCGGATACACCAAAGAAAATTGTTGGCAGGCAATTCGTGCTTCGTGGATATTTATTGAAAATGTAAATCGAGTGCCCGATATGGAAGAAGTCGAAAAGAGTCGCTTGGCTGCTGAAGCTAAAGTAATTATCGCTTCGCGTTATTTTGACTTGTTCCGTCATTATGGCGGCTTGCCTTTGTTGTCGGAGTCATATGAAGTAGAGGGCAGTTATGAACTTCCTCGTGCAACGGTTGATGCTACCGTTAAGTTTATGACCCAGCTATTGGATGAAGCGGCAAATGCACTTCCATGGGATTTGGGCGAAGAGGAAGCTAACTGGCAGGGACGTTTCACCAAGGCGGCTGCTATGGGACTGAAGTGTAAAATACTCTTGTTTGCTGCCAGTCCGTTATTCAATGATAATGAGCCCTATTGTAAAGAGGAGCCACAAGAGGCAGTATCTAATCATCAAGTGTGGTACGGAGCTTACAAACCAGAATTGTGGACAGAATGTTTGCAAGCATGTGAAGCTTTTTTTAGAGAGTTGAATCAAAATGGACACTATGCATTGGTACAAGCGGCTGGTACTACGAGTAAGGATTACCGGACAGCTTATAATACGGCTTATTTTATTCGTCAAGATAATACGGAGCTATTAATCTCGACTCGTATCATTGGTAAATATAATTGGGATTGGTGGTATTACTGGGGCGAGTGGGTTGGTTTTGGTGGCTATACCCCGACAAAGGAATATATGGAAATGTTCCCCTTGGCAGATGGTACTCCTTTTAGTTGGGATAATGCTGCCGTAGCCTCTAATCCCTTCTTTACCGATAACGATAATAAGAAGCCGGTTCGAGATCCGCGTCTATACGAAACGATGTTGGTCAACGGAGCTGCTTTCGGAGACCATGCAGCCGAATTATGGTTGGGTGGACGTGATAACGTGAATAGCACGGAAAAAGAAACAGGTTCTTATGCTACCGGTTTTGGACTCTATAAGTTCTATAAAGAGGGAAAAGGAAGTTTGGCCGGAAATTATTTGGAATGGCCTTACTTGCGTCTAGCCGAAATATACCTGATTTATGCTGAAGCTTTGGTAAAGGCACAAAATGACTTACAGGGAGCTATCGATCAGGTTGATATCGTTCGTGAGCGTGTTGGCTTAAGAGGTTTGGCCGAGTGTAATCCATTGAAGCCATTGACTAGCAATGCAAATGTATTGATGGAAGAAATTTTGCGTGAACGTGCCTGTGAATTGGGACTTGAAGATGTACGATTGTTCGATATGACTCGCTATAAGCGCGCAGACTTATTTAAGAAACCGCTACACGGATTAAAAATTTATCGCAATGATGGAGGTGGAAATGTACCTTGGTCGGGTAGTACAGGCAATGCTGCTCAATTTCCGCAGAAACCATCTAAGTTTATTTACGAAGAATTTGTTTTGTCTAATTCTGCTCGTTCCTGGTGGAGTAACTTCAGTCCGAAGTGGTATTTATCGGCATTTCCACCCTCGGAGGTTAATAAGCATTATGGGTTGACTCAAAATCCCGGATGGAAATAATTGCATGATCTTAGACTACTTAAAACGAAGAATAATATGAAAAAATATAAAATAATCGCATTAACAATGCTTGCCTGCGCAAGTTTACATGCTTGGGCGCAAAGTGATGGCAATATAACGGGTAAAGTACTGGATAAATTTGGAAATCCGGTATCGGGTGCATTGGTGTTAATTGAAAATAATCCTTTGGTAAGAGTTGCCACCGACAAAAGTGGTCACTTTGAAATCATGGCCGATAAGAATAATGTATTAGAGATTCATACATCGGATGATGCGGTGAAGAAAGTAACCATAGATTCGGCAAAACCCTTGACAATTGTCATGGATTTTGCTACTGAAAAAGTGAATTATGGGTTTGGACTACAACAAACGCATGCCGAATCGACTGGTGCAGTATCTACTGTATATGCTGATGATATCAACACGCGTTCGGCTTTTACTATAGGCAACTCATTGTATGGTAACGTTTTGGGTTTGACCACTCTGCAGAAAACAGGTGCTACGTGGGAGCAGATGCCTTCGATGTCTATCCGTGGTATGAAAACCTTAAGTGGAAATGGAATTCTGGTAGTTGTCGATGGGTTAGAGCGAGATAATAATTACAATGTGCTAAACTATATTACTCCTGATGAGGTGGAGTCGGTGAGTGTACTTCGTGATGCGGCTGCTTTAGCTTTATATGGCTATAAGGGAGTAAATGGAGTGGTGAACATCGTAACCAAACGTGGTAAATATAAAACGAAAAATATAAGTTTCACCTATGACCACGCGTTTAATTGGCAGGCGAGAAAACCCCAAATGGCGGATGCTTATACCTATGCGAATGCGATGAATGAAGCGTTGAGCAATGATGGAAAATCGGCTCGTTATTCGGCGTTGGAACTGGATGCATTTAAGAGTGGTAAATACCCCCACTTGTATCCCAATGTAGATTGGTGGGAAGAAACTTTTCGCGATCAAGGAGCATCTGATATTGCTACGTTAAGTTTCCGCGGAGGTAGTACCAAAATGCGCTATTATACGATGATGAATTTGCAGAATGATAAAGGTTTCATTGCGAATGCTAATTCAAATGAGGGTTATTCTATGCAGGAAAAGTTCTCTAAAGCTAACTTTCGTACTAATTTAGATATTGACTTGACACCGAAAACTAAGATGCAAGCCAATATTATGGGTGTATTGAACGAGTTTAGCCGCCCTGGGCTGGGATCAGATAATCTGATAGGTAAGTTATATACCCTTCCGTCGGCTGCGTTTCCTATTAAAACAGCAGATGGTTTGTGGGGAGGAAATGCAACATGGAGTGGGTATGCTAATCCGGTAGCACTAACACAAGCTCGCGCTTATACGAAGGGACATACCCGTTCGTTGTATGCCGATATGAGTTTACGTCAGGATCTGTCGGCTATTACACCCGGATTAGGGGCGTCTGCTCGTATGGGATATGATAATATAGCTTCTTACTGGGAGAATCATACCAAAGGTTATCGATATGGCAGCCAAACGGTGACTAGTTGGGTAAATGGCGAACCGGCAGAGTTTAGCTCTTATACAGGTGGTACAGACAGTGAAATGAGTGGCGACAGTAAGTTGGACTGGCAACACCGGTCGTTTAACTTTCAAGCCAACGTAGATTATCAACGGCAGTTAGGAGCACATAATTTATATACCATGTTGATGTATAGCTATAAATACGATAATGCCAAAGGAATCAATAATACCTTCTATCAACAGAATGTGGCTTGGTATACGCACTATGGATTGGCAAATCGTTATTTCGCCGATTTTACCTTGATGGCTTCGGCAGCCAATGTCTTGGCAACCGGTAGCAAATGGCATGTATCTCCAACAGTTGGTTTGTCATGGGTGATATCGAACGAGGGTTTTATGAAAAATCAAAATGTCATTGACTTTTTAAAACTACGTGCTTCTGCCGGTATGTTGAATACGGCAAATGTTCCGTATAACGGTTACTGGAATGAGACTGTAGCGGGCGGCAATGGATATCCTATTCAAGATAACTTTAATAATGGCGGAAGTTGGGCCGAAGGCCGATTACCTTCATTGAACGGTACCACGGAGAAAGCTTATAAGTACAATGGAGGTGTGGATGCAATTTTATGGAAAGGGTTAACACTTACCGCAGATGGTTATTACGAAAGGAGATCGGATATCTGGGTCAATACCGGTGGACAGAATTCGGCCGTGTTAGGAGCATCAAGTTCGTATGCAAATGCTGGAATAGTAGATAGTTGGGGTACTGAAATCGGTTTAGACTATACCCAATCGATTAATAACTTCCGTTTCAATTTAGGTGGTAAGTTTACATTTACCAGAAGCAAAATTATCGAAATGCTTGAAGAGCCCAAAGCGTATGATTACCTCTATGGCACCGGACAATCATTGAATCAGATATTCGGTTTGCAAGCAGAAGGATATTTTGTAGACCAAGCCGATATAAACAATAGTCCTGCACAGCAATTTGGTCCAGTTAAGCCTGGTGATATCAAATATAAAGATATAAATAACGATGGGGTCATTAATGACAATGACTTTGTGACTATGGGCTACAATTCGGTTTGTCCGGAAATCTATTACTCATTTAACTTAGGTTTTGAGTGGAAAGGTTTAGGATTTAATGCTTTGTTTCAAGGTGTCGGAAACTACACTGCTTTCTTAAATACGGCAGGTCTGTATCGTCCGTTGGTAGGAAATGTAACGATCTCTGATTACTATTATGAGAATCGATGGACGCCGGAAACACCGGATGCCCGCTTTCCCCGCCTAACCACCGAATCTATGGATAATAATCTAAAGAATAGTTCTGTGTGGTTGGCCGACCGCTCTTTCTTGAAAATGCGCAATTGCGAAGTCTATTATAAACTGCCATCTTCTTTCTTACAAAAAATTAGAATGGGAAATGCTAAATTCTATGTAAGAGGAGTTGATTTACTCTGTTTCGATGGTATTAACCTAACAGATCCCGAAGCGATGGGAGCAGCCTATCCAGCTACTCGTTCGGTTCATGTTGGCTTAGCTGTTGGCTTCTGATAACGATCTTATATTAATTGCAAAAAAGTAAAATTATGAAATTAAAAAATATATTCTTAGGCTTAACTTGCATGGCAGCGCTGTCTGCATGTACCGAGCAGATGAACTATCATGAATATACGGTTTATGATAAAGATTATGTGTTTTCAGACTTCACTCGTACCGGTGCATTTGTGACTAATGTGTATAGCTTTCTTGATTCCGACTTGCCTGGGTTTGCCTCTATGAGTTCTGCTACCGACGAATCGGAAATGGCCATTACGTATTCAAATATACTCGATTATACGAATGGAAATTGGAACGCATTGAATCCGAAGTCGCAATGGGGGTATTATTCGGCCATTCGTGCAGCCAACTACTACCTGGCCGAATGCCCGAATCTAGATTTTTACGATCAACGTTATGACAAAGATTATAAAGCGCAGATGACCCGATTTAGCCGTTACCAATACGAAGTTCGATTGCTACGTGCTTATTATTACTTTTTACTAGTTCGGGCCTATGGGGATGTACCCTTTACTACGCAGGTGCTCACCGACGTGGAAGCTAATTCGATGAATCGTACACCGGCAAAAGCTATTTTTGAATTTATAGTGAGTGAATGTGAAGCAGTGAAAGATGAGCTTCCCGTGACTTATTATGGGTTGGAAGACGATGCTGCAGGAGGAACCACCAATCCTGAAACTGGTCGTGTAAATCGCGGTACTGCATTGGCATTAAAAGCGAGAGCTTTATTTTATCAGGCAAGTCCGTTGTTCAACCAATCGGGCGATATAGAACTATGGAAGAAAGCGGCTAAAGCAAGTAAAGACGTGATTGATTATTGTGCTAAGAATAATATCAAATTAGGTAAATATTCCGACTTATGGGGGATAAATAACTACAAGGCTTCCGAAATGATTTTTGTACGTCGGATAGGAGATACGAATGCTCCCGAAGTATATAACTTCCCGGTGGGAATGGAGAATGGTTCTTCGGGTAATTGTCCTACACAAACATTGGTCGATGCTTATGAAATGAAAGTAACCGGTAAAGCCTGGAATGAGCAAGATAGTGGTTATGATGAGAACAAACCTTATGCTAATCGCGATCCTCGTTTGGGAATGACTGTAGCGGTTAATGGTGAAAAATGGCCTAGCACGAACCCTAACTTGTTGGAAACTTATATTGGAGGAAGAAACGGGCAACCGGTGGCTTATGGGACTCCTACTGGCTATTATTTGAAGAAGTATTTAGATACGACCATTGATATTAGTGCGTCTAATGGCAGTGGGGGAAAACGTCACTCTTGGATAACATTCCGTTTGGGCGAGTTTTACTTGAATTATGCAGAAGCTGTATTTCGTACATTAGGGTCGGCCGACGCTATTAGTGAAGATTTCACGTTGTCTGCTCGTGAGGCAATCAATGTTATTCGTAACCGTTCGGACGTAAAAATGCCCGGATTTCCTATAGGTATGTCAAATACTGATTTTTGGACGAAATATCAACGTGAGCGTATGGTTGAACTAGCATTTGAAGGTCATCGCTTTTGGGACATTCGTCGCTGGAAGGACGGAGAGAAGATGAAAAGTATTACTCGTATGGAAATTACTAAGAATGGAGATGGCACATTTTCGTACAAGCGGATAATTAAAAAACTAACGTGGGATGATAGAATGTACTTCTATCCTATTCCAGATTCGGAAATCCGTAAGAACCCGAACTTGATCCAAAATCAGGGTTGGAAATAATTAGTGACTGTTTAATCAATTTAAAGATGAAAACGATGAATTTGAAATATACAATAGCAACCTTGATGGTCGTGATAGTCACTACTGGTTGCGACGATAAGCTTGAGCCATTTGAGTATAAGGGTAGTTCAGAGATTCCTGCATCCATTGAAGTGGAAAAGGTAAAATCGGAAGCGTTGCCCGGGCAAATCAAATTAACCTGGGTTGCTCCCGAAGGGGATTTTGCTTATATGCAAATTAAATATTACGATCCATTACAGAAAAAAGAAGTGTATAAAATTGCTTCAAAAGGTACAACACAGTTGTTGATTACTAATACGCGGGCTCGTTACGGCGATTATAACTTTTCTTTTCAGACTTTCAACTCTGCCCACCAGGGTGGAGAGACAAAGTTTGTGAAAGCAAAATCAGGAGAGGCACCTACTACGACTACGGTCGTTAGCAAAACGAAAATACCCTTAACTGCCGATCAGTTGAGTACGAATAATCAAGAGCCAACCGAAGGACCGATTAAAAACCTGTTGGATGGTAATAGCGGTACCATGTTTCACACACGTTGGAGCTCTCCTCAAATTGATATGCCTCAATGGATACAAGTTAACCTGAAAGAAGCGCATGAGACTTTTGTCGTGTATTACATGAATCGTAATGATACTTGGACTACCTCGGCTCGTCCAAGTGTAGTTGAACTACAAATCAGTAATGATGGGAAAATTTGGGAAACAGTAGCTACATTGTCTGGTCTGCCTAGTGCGGCTAGTGCCGAATATACCTCTACCTATGTAGCTACGGGTCGAAAGTTTACTTATTTCCGCTTTAATGTTATAGCTGCAAGTGGAAATACAAAATATTTCAATATGGCCGAATTTGCATTGTATGATGTGGTATTACGAGTTCATAATCCCGAAACGGATGAAAAAGATTAATACGCGTATGAAAAAGAATTTAGTTCAACGGATTGCAGCCATAGGTATGGCTGCAATTACTATTGGAATTTTTACAAATTGTAAAGATAATGATAATACATATAAAGGTGATTTAGACTTATCGCTGCTATGTCTGACCCAAGCAAGAGACTCTTGGAATGGTGCTGAGTGCAATATGAAAACCACTCTGAAAGAGAATGAGTTGGGCGATATGACTTTTACACTAAATACCTCTTTGTATCAGAATAAGAAAGCAGGACAAGAGGCGACAGTGACTCTTTCGGTCAATCGAGATTCGTTAACTCGTGCTATTGCTCATTCGGTTGAGGGAGGTTTGTTTGAGAAATACAAAAATGCGGTTTTACTCTCGAACGAATATTACCAGTTGTCTGAGAATAAAATGACTATCTCGAATGGAGATAAGCTGTCTCAGCCGGTAACATTGACTGTTTATACGGAAAAAATACTGAAAGACCCTATACGTAATGAAAATAAGAAAGCTTTCTTTGTTTTGCCATTAACCATTGACCATTCAACTACCTATGGTATAAATAGTAAGGTTAATACGTTAATGCTTTTCTTTGAACTTCCTAAGTTAGACGAAACAAAACCTGATCCGACTGCACCTAAACAAGATATGGATGATATGAAGTTGGTGTGGAGTGATGAGTTCAATGGAACAGGTGCACCGGATTCCAAGTATTGGAACTTTGAGAAAGGTTTTGCTCGTAACCAAGAGTTACAATGGTACCAAGGAGATAATGCAGAATGTAAAGAAGGACGATTAGTGATAACAGGCAAAAAGGAGCGTGTCCTTAATCCTAACTATCAAGCGGGTAGTAGTGATTGGAAGAAAAACAGGCAATATGCGGAATATACCTCTACGTCAATGACTACATCAGGTAAGTTTGAATTTCAGTACGGTCGACTATTGGTACGTGCAAAAATCCCTACGGCAATGGGAGCATGGCCGGCTATCTGGACGTTGGGAATCTGGTATGATTGGCCCTCTTCGGGAGAAATTGATATACTCGAATATTATCTTGTTGGTGGTAAACCTCATATTCTGGCAAATACCTGCTGGGGGTCAGGAACACCTTGGCAGGGTAAATGGAACTCTCAAAAAATACCATTTACAAACTTTACAAGTGCCGATCCTGATTGGGCGAAAAAATACCATATATGGCGGATGGATTGGGATGAAGAAAAGATCGAACTATATTTAGACGATGTTTTGTTAAACCGAACTTATCAGTCGCAAACGGCCAATGGTGCCGATTATCCAGGTACATGGCCTTTTAAACAGAAACATTATGTTCTGCTGAATTTGGCAATCGGTGCAAACGGAGGAACTCCGGATAATAATGCCTTTCCCATGCAATACGAGGTTGACTATGTACGTGCTTATCAGAAAGCCAACTAAATTGTAAATGCACAACTATAAGAAGAAAGTTGTATGTTTCTTCTTATAGTTATTACTACTAATCTATATTAATGTTTTGAGGATGAATAAATTTGTAATTACTATTATTATCGGTATATTTTGCTGTTCGGGGATAACGGCACAAGAATGGCAGCTCGTTTGGAGCGACGAATTCGACACAGAAGGAGCTTTAGATAAGGCTATATGGAATTTTGAAGAAGGGTTTGCCCGCAATGAAGAGCTGCAATGGTATCAACCAGATAATGCTTTTTGTAAAGGGGGGTATTTAATCATTGAAGCACGACAAGAGAAACGAGAAAATCCACTTTACAAAGTAAATAGTACGGATTGGCGTTCGTCACGAAAAAACATTGAATATACCTCTTCTTCGGTAACTACTGCTGGAAAGAAAGAGTTTCTGTATGGGCGTTTTGAGGTAAAAGCACGTATTCCGGTTGCTGGTGGGGCTTGGCCGGCTATTTGGACATTGGGCAAGGACATGGAGTGGCCATCGAACGGTGAGATTGATATGATGGAATATTATCGTATCAAAGGGGTGCCGCATATTTTGGCTAATGCTGCCTGGGGAACCGAACAGAGATACCATGCAAAGTGGGCGAGCAAAGCCATTCCTTTTACCTATTTCACCGAAAAAGAGGCTGATTGGGCTTCGAAGTTTCATATTTGGCGTATGGATTGGGATGAAACAAGTATTAAACTCTACTTGGATGATGAACTGTTAAATGAAATACCGCTTAGTAAAACGGTAAATGGAAGCTTAGGAAAGCATGCGAACCCTTTTATGCAACCTCATTATTTGTTGTTGAATTTGGCTATTGGCGGTATCAATGGAGGCATTCCCGACGTAGCTGCTTTTCCCATGAAATACGAGATTGATTATGTGCGCGTTTATCAGAAGAAGAAAGAGATACGTTCCGGCGAAAAATGGTTGGATAATAAAGGACAGCATATCAATGCCCACGGAGGTGGTGTATTGCATCACGAAGGAAAATACTATTGGTTTGGTGAGCATAAAAGCGAAACAACAAGTGCAGCATTGGTCGGGGTCACTTGTTATTCATCGACCGATCTGTGTCATTGGACCAACGAAGGGGTTGCCATGCCTGTATCTGATGATGATGGCAGTGACATTGTAAAGGGGTGTACTATCGAACGTCCCAAGGTTGTGTACAATCCGAAAACAAAGAAGTTTGTCATGTGGTTTCATCTTGAACTGAAAGGGAAAGGATACGAGGCAGCACGGGCTGCTGTAGCTGTGAGTGACAGCCCGACGGGACCTTATCGTTTTATACATTCTGGCAGGGTGAATCCCGGGAAATACCCTTTTAATATGATAGAAAAAGAACGCAAACTGAAACTCAATCCCAATAAATACAAAGAGTGGTGGACTCCCCAATGGCGCACGGCGGTAGATAAAGGATTATTGTTGAAGCGTGATCTGTCAGGTGGACAAATGTCGCGCGATATGACTTTGTTTGTCGATGAGGACGGTAAAGCTTATCATATCTACTCCTCGGAAGAGAACTTGACTTTGCACATTGCCGAATTGACCGACGATTATCAAGAGCATACGGGCAAGTATATCCGTATTTTTCCTGGCGGACACAATGAAGCACCGGCAATCTTTAAGAAAGACGGTACCTACTGGATGATTACTTCGGGATGCACCGGTTGGGATCCGAATGAAGCCCGCATGTTTTCCGCCAAGTCGATATGGGGGCCATGGAAGCAACACCCCAATCCTTGTGTAGGCAAAGGTGCCGATAAAACATTCGGGGGACAGAGTACTTTTATTCTGCCCTTGTCTAATGGACAGTTCATCTTTATGGCCGATATCTGGCGCCCCAAGAACCCTATCGATGCGCGTTATATCTGGTTGCCTATCGAATTTGATAAAGAGGGAAAACCATTCCTTGAATGGAAAGGTGTTTGGAGCTTGAAATAAAGAAAACGTTATTTTTTTAATGTACCTTTGCTGCATAAATACGTATTAATCTATAAATAATATCATGAGAGTAAAAAACTACGTAACACTATTATTATCAGTAGTCATGCTGCTGACGATGCAGGAAGCATCGGCAAAAAAAAAGAAAGAAAAAGAACCGACTGATCGTGAAGTTTGGTGCGGAGTGATGTATCGTATGGCAGCACCTGTGCTTAGCAGCATGAGCGAAGGTAAGCTGCAAGAGAATATGCAGGTGGAGTTAAGCCCTACCTGGGATGGTCGCGATAAAGGAGTTACTTATATGGAATGCTTCGGGCGATTGATGTCGGGGTTGGCTCCCTGGCTCTCCCTTCCCGATGATGATACCACAGAAGGTATACAGCGCCAGCAACTACGCGAATGGGCATTGAAGAGCTATGCACAGGCAGTAGATCCTTCGAGTCCCGACTACTTGCTTTGGCGTAAGGAAGGGCAGCCGCTGGTCGATGCAGCTTATGTGGCCGAAAGTTTTCTGAGGGGCTATGATGCTTTATGGTTACCGCTTGACGAGCAGACCAAGCAACGATATATAACCGAGTTTACACAATTACGTCGAATCGATCCGCCCTACACCAATTGGTTGCTTTTCTCTTCTACCGTAGAATGCTTTCTTCGCAAGGCAGGCGCACCAAGTGATACGTATCGCATCGTATCCGCTTTACGTAAAATCGAAGAATGGTATGTGGGAGATGGGTGGTACTCGGATGGACAGACATTCGCTTTCGATTACTACAATAGTTTCGTGATTCATCCGATGTATGTAGAATGTTTGGGAGTCATGACCAACGAAGGCAAAAATAAAATATGGAATGCTCCGGATTGTAACTATGATAGAGCGATGAAGCGTATGCAACGTTTCGGGATGATCCTAGAACGTTTTATCTCTCCCGAAGGTGCGTTTCCGGTATTTGGACGCTCTATTACCTACCGTACGGGTGTACTGCAACCATTGGCTCTGTTGGCATGGAAACAGCAGCTACCTCAGGAGTTGCCTAACGGACAGGTGAGGGCTGCTATGACATCGGTCATTAAGCGCATGTTTGCCGGAGATCAAAACTTCAATGAGAAAGGTTTTTTACGATTGGGCTTTAATGGGGCACAGCCTAAAATTTCGGATTGGTATACTAACAATGGAAGTTTATATCTGGCTTCGTTAGCGTTTCTACCATTGGGGTTGGCTGCCGATCATCCTTTTTGGACGGATGCACCACAGAGTTGGACCTCGAAGAAAGCTTGGGAGGGAGAAGAGTTCCCCAAAGATCATGCTGTTCATTAACGAAAGACAATACAAACGTGAAGAATGATGAAAATTAGAAAAACAATTCAGTATGTAGGTATAGGGCTGGCTATTGGCCTTTGTTTCTACTCACAAAAGATGGTTGCACAAATACAACCTCAACAAGAGAAAGTAAAGCAAGAGACATTTGCTATTGGTAAAAATACGTTTTTACTTAACGGTAAACCGACTGTGATCAAGGCTGCCGAAATTCATTATCCACGTATCCCGGAACCTTACTGGGAACAACGTATCGAAATGTGCAAGTCTTTGGGAATGAATGCAATTTGTATCTATGTGTTTTGGAACCTTCACGAGCAGAAACCTGATGAATTTGACTTCACCGGAAATAAAGATCTCGCCAAATTCTGTCGGTTGGCACAGAAACACGGTATGTATGTCATTGTACGTCCCGGTCCGTATGTTTGTGCCGAATGGGAGATGGGAGGGCTTCCTTGGTGGTTGCTAAAGAAAAAAGACATCAAGCTGCGTACACTCGATCCGTATTATATGGAGCGTGTAGGTAAGTTTATGAATGCGGTAGGCGGGGAGTTGGCCGATTTGCAGATTACCCGTGGCGGGAATATTATCATGGTACAAGTAGAGAACGAATACGGATCGTACGGTACCGATAAACCCTATGTATCGGCTGTACGTGATGCTGTTGTAAAAGCAGGAATTACCGACGTGCCTCTATTTCAGTGTGACTGGAGTTCGAATTTTATGAACAATGCGCTCGATGGTTTGCTATGGACGGTGAATTTTGGTACAGGAGCTAATATTGATAATCAATTTAAAAAATTGAAAGAGAAGAGCCCCGATGCTCCGCTTATGTGCAGTGAGTTCTGGAGTGGATGGTTCGATCATTGGGGACGAAAACACGAAACACGTGATGGAGCTACAATGGTGGCTGGAATCAAAGACATGCTTGATCGCAATATCTCCTTTAGCCTCTACATGACACATGGCGGAACAACGTTCGGACATTGGGGAGGTGCTAACAATCCGGCCTACTCGACCATGTGCAGTTCATACGATTACGATGCTCCCATCAGTGAGGCCGGATGGAGAACGGAGAAATATCATAGCTTGCGTAATTTGCTGGCATCTTATCTGCAACTGGGCGAAACATTACCGGATGCACCTGCCGATTATCCGGTTATTGGCATTCCTGAAATAAAGTTTGAACAGGTGGCACCTTTATTTAAGAACCTGCCGGCTCCTAAGTATTCGAAAGACATTCAACCCATGGAGCAATTCGATCAAGGATGGGGAACGATTCTGTATCGTACCAAACTACCTCAACCGGTAACAGCGGGAACTACCTTAAAAATTACCGAAGTGCACGATTGGGCACAGGTATACGCTGATGGTAAATTGTTGGCTCGTTTGGATCGTCGTCGTGGGGAGTATACCTTGATATTACCTGCTTTGAAAGCCGGTACACAATTGGATATCCTGGTAGAGGCCATGGGGCGTGTTAATTTTGATAAGTCTATTCACGATCGCAAAGGTATTACCGAAAAGGTGGAACTTATTAAAAGCGACCGGACAACCGAATTGAAAAACTGGACTGTTTACAACTTACCGGTAGATTATAGCTTTGCCAAAGATAAGACCTATGCTAAAGGAACGGCACAAACAATGCCTGCTTACTATAAGGCAACCTTCACCCTCGACAAAGTAGGAGATACATTTCTTAATATGGAAAGTTGGGGCAAAGGAATGGTTTGGGTCAATGGTCATGCCATGGGACGCTTTTGGGAGATTGGTCCGCAACAAACCTTGTTCATGCCCGGCTGTTGGCTGAAAAAAGGGAAGAACGAGATTATCGTACTCGATCTAAAAGGACCCGAGAAAGCGTCTATTCAAGGTGTCAAGAAGCCTGTGCTGGACATGCTCCGTGAGAAAGCTCCTGAGACACATCGCAAGGAAGGACAGACATTGAATCTGGCTGCCGAGAAAGCAGTAGCACAAGGAAGCTTCATAGCGGGCAATGGCTGGCAGGAAGTGAAACTGGAAGCACCTGCCAAAGGACGTTATTTCTGTATCGAAGCTTTGTCTTCATTTGACGGAACCAATGTGGCTGCTATTGCTGAGTTTGATGTATTGGGTGTTGACGGAAAACCACTCTCTCGTGAAGCATGGAAGATATTATATGCCGACAGTGAAGAAACTCGTAGCGGAAACCGCACGGCAGATAAAATATTCGATTTGCAGGAGTCTACTTTCTGGAGTACGGTAGACAATGTAGCTTATCCGCATCAGTTGATTATTGATCTGGGTAAAGAATATGTCGTTACAGGTTTCCGTTGTTTACCGCGTGCCGAGAAAGGAGCACCCGGACAAATAAAAGAATATAAAGTGTATGTGAAAACCTCTTCATTTGTGTTTTGATGAAAAGATACTTATTCATAATAATCGTGTTGGTTGCCATGCTACCCATAGGGCGGGCACAACAACTGGTAGAGGTAGGGAAGGGGTATAGCAGCACTTCGGTCAATACAACTGTATTTCGGAACAATTCGCTGGTTACATATGGAAACGAACAGTACATCGGTTACTATGATTCTGATGGTGCACTTGTGGTAGGCAAACGCAAACTGAACTCAACGCAATGGACGCTGAAACGCTCTTTGTACAAAGGAAATGTGAAGGATGCTCACAATGTAATCAGTCTGATGGTAGATGGTGAGGGATACCTGCATGTGGCTTTTGATCATCACGGGCATCCACTAAACTACTGTCGCGGCATAGCTCCCGGTTCGCTGGAGCTGGGTGATAAGTTACCGATGACAGGGGTAGACGAAGCGCACGTAACGTATCCTGAATTCTACCCGTTGGCTAGTGGCGATTTACTTTTCGTGTATCGTTCCGGTTCGTCGGGACGAGGCAACTTAGTGATGAACCGTTATTCGGTAAAGTTGCAGCGTTGGAACCGGGTACAAGATGTATTAATCGACGGGGAAGGGCAGCGCAATGCCTACTGGCAGATCTGCGTAGACGAGCAGGGAACGATTCATCTATCTTGGGTATGGCGTGAGAGCTGGTTGGTGGAGACGAATCATGATCTTTGTTATGCACGTTCCTCGGACAACGGAAAAACTTGGTATAAAACCAACGGAGAAAAATATGTGCTTCCTATTACTGCTTCGAATGCAGAATATGCTTGTCGGATACCACAGAATAGTGAGTTGATTAATCAAACCAGCATGAGTACCGACGCGAAGGGCAATCCTTATATTGCTACGTATTGGCGCAGTGTTGACAGCAAAGTACCTCAATACCGGTTGGTGTGGTTTGATGGTAATGTATGGAATAATCGTCAGGTTTCCGAGCGCAAAACCTCTTTCTCTCTGAAAGGAGGGGGAACGAAGATGATTCCCATGGCTCGACCTCGTGTAGTAGTCGATAACAATGACGTTTTTTATCTCTTCCGTGACGAAGAGCGAGGCAGTAAGGTATCGATGGCTCATACCAACGATGCAACTCACGGAAAATGGGTAGTAAAAGACTTGACAGACTTCTCGGTAGAGGCTTGGGAACCTTCGTTTGATACGGAACTGTGGAAACAGCAGCGTCGTTTGCATGTATTTGTACAGCATACGTGCCAAGGAGATGGAGAGCAACAGGTGAAAACTGCTCCACAAATGATTTATGTATTGGAGGCTGATATTGCTTCGGAAACAGCTAAGGTACTCGATATCATTCATCGGGTGAATGGCTATTGGCAAGCGAATAACCCAAAGCATGGTCGTGCTTTCTGGGATAATGCAGCCTACCATACCGGGAATATGGAAGCATATTTGTTGACGAAAAAGCCGGAGTATCTTCGTTATTCGGAGGCATGGGCCCGCCACAATGAGTGGAAGGGAGCCAAATCGGATCAGAAAGAGAATTGGAAGTATAGTTATGGCGAAAGCGATGAATATGTGCTTTTTGGAGACTATCAAATCTGCTTTCAAACCTATGCCGATCTGTATAACTTGAACCCGGGCCCGAAGAAGATTGCCCGTGCCCGGGAGGTAATGGAGTATCAGATGAGCACCCCGAACAATGACTATTGGTGGTGGGCCGATGGGCTTTATATGGTAATGCCTGTTATGACCAAATTGCATAAGATAACCGGTAATCCACTCTATCTGGAGAAACTACATACCTATCTGGCCTTTGCCGATAGCATCATGTATGACGCTGAGGCCGGACTTTATTACCGAGATGGAAAGTATGTATACCCTAAGCACAAAAGTGTGAATGGAAAGAAGGACTTCTGGGCACGTGGCGATGGTTGGGTATTGGCCGGTTTAGCAAAGGTGTTACAAGATTTACCCAAGAACGATAGATACCGGAACGAATATGTAGATCGTTTTCAGACATTGGCGAAAGCTGTTGCAGCTTGTCAACAGCCCGAAGGTTACTGGACACGTAGCATGCTCGATCCTCACCATGCTCCGGGGCCTGAAACAAGTGGAACAGCATTCTTTACCTATGGCTTATTATGGGGCATGAACAACGGACTGTTGGATCGTGCCACTTACCAGCCTGTAGCAGATCGCGCATGGAAGTACCTCACTACAGTAGCGCTGCAAGCTGATGGAAAGGTAGGATACGTGCAACCTATCGGTGAAAAAGCTATCCCGGGACAGGTGGTAGACGCTAACTCGACCTCCAACTTTGGAGTGGGAGCTTTTTTACTAGCTTCGTGTGAGATGGTACGTTTTATAGGCAATCGATAGTCGCTAAATATATAATTAAGTTAAAAGGAGAGGATGCATTAAACCTCTCCTTTTTCTTTTCGTCATATAACCAGTTGCAACAATAATAAGTAAATGAGTTATAAACGAAAATGAAGAATAGATAGAATGAAAAAGATAGGATTATTGATGGTTGCCCTCTTTATGATGGCTGCTATGGTGATGGCACAAGGAACCCGCAGGGGTGGTGATAGACAAATGGACCCCAAAGTTCGTGCCGAACGCATGACTGACCGTATGGTGAAGGAATATGCATTGAACGATACTCAAAAGAAACAACTGCTCGAGGCCAATCAGGCATGGATTGAGAAGATCGGTTCTCGCTCTGAAGGAAGAAGGCAAGACATGAAACGGAATAAAGATAGAAAAGGTAAGGATTGTCAGGTTAACGACAGCTGCTGTAAGAATGGCGAAAAGCCGGCTCCTAAGGTAAGTAAAGAAGAGCGTGAAAAGAAGCAACAGGAGATGAAAGCATCTCGTGATGCTTATAACACTCAATTAAAGCAAATCTTGACGAAGGAGCAGTATGAGAAGTATGTAACCAATCAGCAGAAAAGAAAGTAAGAGAGAGGCGTATTTTATTTTTCTCTCTTACTTCTTGTGTATTTCCTCCTCTTTTTGTTCCTTTGTCTCTTCGATTAATAAATGAGAAGATTTGAAAATGAGAAGAATAACAAATCTGCTTCTACTGCTTGTGATTGTGGTAATTACCGCATGTAGTGGTAAGAATGCAAATCAGAAAGAAGATACACAAGTTGTGATGCAGGA
>POVV01000419.1_pt1 | contig 28325 bp, 14 predicted proteins | sample 1560271 | NCBI WGS metagenome assembly POVV01 (sample SAMN08337232, study PRJNA429181) | Bioreactor metagenome, whole genome shotgun sequencing project. | biome: cows' rumen and soil; feature: anaerobic; isolation source: anaerobic chemostat enrichment culture, galacturonate as sole carbon... | reverse complement strand
CGGATGATTTTACTCAAAATACTGATGGTACGTATACTTTAAATAGTGACGTAGCATATCTAAAAGGCAGTAACCGATCTAGTGTAAAAGTAGGGGATGCTAAATATAAGCCTGTCACAGGAGAAACAGACAAAGATGGCAACCCTGTTTATTCTATTAACGATCGTACAATTATTGGTAATGCGCAACCTAAATTTATTGGTGGTATGAGCAATACTTTCACCTATAAAGGTTTTGACCTATCTGTGTTCTTCAATTTTGTATATGGCAACAAGGTGTTTAATATGAGTACTCAACGCTTTATAGGCCCATATTTAGCAAATCAAAATACGCTTTCGAAGATGGCAGACCGATTTGTACTGATTGACCCACAGACAGGAAAGGAAAGTACTGATCTTGCACGATTGGCCGAAATGAATCCAAATCAGCACAATAGTTCTACTTTGTGGAATATTTCTTCCAACAACAAAACAGCCATTAGCGATCATAGTAGCTATTATTTGGAAGACGGATCTTATCTACGATTGAATAATATTACGTTGGGTTATACTTTGCCGAAGAAATTAGTGAGAAAGGCAAAAATCAGTAATGTTCGTGTTTATGGTACATTGAATAATATCCATACGTTTACCAGTTACACCGGATATGACCCAGAAGTATCAGCAAGCGGTAATGCGCTAACTCCGGGTGTAGATAATTCTTCTTATCCTCGCTCAAAAAGCTGGGTGCTAGGTGTAAACTTAACATTTTAACAGGTAATGAATATGAAAAAGATAGTAAATATTATAGGAATATCAATCTTATTGTTGATCTTCAGTTCATGTCAGGATTGGTTGTATATGCCTTCCGATTCGAAAGCCGATAGTTCTTCTGTATTTTCAACCGTGAGTAGGGCCGAAATGGCTGTTGTCGGGGCTTATCCCTATATTCACACTCAAGAGTTAGGGTATCAGTTATTGATGGGAACAGATGAGTCTGGTTCTACAGAGTCCAATTCTAAATACAATGTGTCCAATTATGATTATACGAACCTTACCGGGATGCTGAGTTCTTCTTTTAGCTCAATGTATAAAGCTATAGAATATGTTAATGTCTGTATTAAAAATATCCCGGAAATGAGCGTTGCTGAAAGTGACCAGAAAAAAGTGAATTCCCTATTGGGTGAAGCTTATGCTATCCGTGCCTATGCTTATTGGAATGTTGTACGTTTTTATGGAGATGTTCCGTATAGGGATATTCCAACTGCCGATTTGACTACTTTTTATTCTTCGCGTGTTAGTCGCGATATCATATGGGATGCTTGTGTTGCCGATTTGCAAAAGGCCGTGGAGTTACTTCCTTGGAAAAGTGAAGGTATGGTAGCAACCCCGGAACGCTTTACTAAAAATTCAGCATACGGCATTCTGGCGCGTGTAGCTTTACATGCTGCCGGATATTCATTGCGTTGGGATTTGAATACTGTGCCTTATGATAAGAGTACGGTGAAAATTGCACAGCGTGACGATGCTGCTCGTGTTAAGCAACTATATCAGATTGCCGCTGACGCTTGTGCTGCTGTTATAGCCAAAAACGAAAATAGCTTATTGAGTGACTATGATCAGGTTTTTAGAGATTTGTCCTTGAAAGAATATAACAACGAAAGTATGTTGGAGTATGGCTGGTATGGAGCTCTAAGTCCGGATGTCCGTACTGGTTATGTGAATGGAATTCCGACGAGTGGTACAAGTGCGACATTCGGTAAAGGTGGTGCTCAGATGATAACTATGCCGACACTTTATTTCGAGTTTGATGAAGGAGACCAACGCCGAGATGTTTCGGTTTGTAACTATGGTATTCTATCGAACGATAATTTACAGATGAGTACTTACGTTGGGGCTTCTTTAGGAAAATACCGCATCGATTGGAAGGCTGATCGGGGTACATCAGACAGTAAACGGGATATTAACTTTCCTTTGTTACGCTATTCGGATGTGTTATTAATGTATGCAGAGGCATTGAATGAATTGAATAATGGCCCTACGGCTGCCGCAACTGATGCCGTTAAAGCAGTTAGACTGCGCGCATTCAAAAAAGATGAATCTAAAGTGGGTACTATTCCATCAGGCTATAATGATTTCAAAAATCTTATTATAAAGGAACGTAAATTAGAATTGTCTAACGAATCCTTGCGTAAGAGTGATCTTACCCGTTGGGGAATTCTATACGAACATTTAACAGCAGAAAAAGAAAAACTATATCAATTGGCAAGACGCCAAGGTCAATATGCGACTGTTGGAGTCTATCGCGCTTATAAAATGGTAAAGGGTGTATTAAAAAATCCGGTTATTGCTATTCCTTATATCTCTATGAGTGATGCAGATATTGCATCGTTAAGTCTCACTGAAGTTGAAACGACTACATTGAATACCTTAAACTCAAGCAGTAAAGGTTATTTAGAGAAAACATTCTACGAAAATAAAGCTACAGGTGCAGTTTATTTCAAGCAAAGCGATGTGCCTGTGGGTGTAGAAGTGGTAGAGGTATCTTATACTATACTAAATATGTTTGGATGTCATTCTGTAAAACAGGCAGGAGGTCTTTCAGTGGATGACATTCTAGGCTTAGCTTCTGCTAATAAGTGGATTTCGGACATGTTTTATGGAATGCAGAAAAATATGGTAGAGATTTTACCATTCAATACAACAAATATAATTGACGTGAATCCGGGATTAATAAATCAACAGCATCCTATGTATTAAATTATGCTTAAGTACGTGTTTCTCTTATTATTGTTATATCCTTTCGGTTTGTCAGCCCAAACTCTGGCTTTTCCGACTGCTGAGGGTGGAGGTAAATATACTATCGGAGGGCGAGGTGGCAAGGTTTATACCGTGACTAACCTGAATGATTCAGGAGAAGGCAGTTTCAGGTATGCCGTAGAACAAAAAGGGGCACGTATTATAGTATTTGCAGTGGATGGAACAATAAATTTAAAGTCAAGATTGGTTATATATAATGACAGCATTACCATTGCCGGGCAAACAGCGCCTGGCGATGGTATCTGTTTAAAGGGTTATCCTTTCTATATTAGAGCAAATAATGTCATAGTCCGTTACATTCGTTCTCGTCTGGGAGATGAGACCCGGCAAGAAGATGATGCCGCAGGTGCAATGAGGGTAAAAGACTTGATTATAGACCATTGTTCTTTTTCTTGGTCTATAGACGAGGGACTATCTGTTTATCGTTCCGAAAACCTTACTGTTCAGTGGTGTATGATAACTCATAGCCTGCGCAGATCCTCTCATTCTAAAGGTGCTCATGGCTTTGGTGGTATATGGGGTGGACAAAATGCCTCGTTTCATCATAATCTTTTGGCTCATCATAGTAGCCGCAACCCTCGTTTTGCATCGGATGGATATGGCCCTGTTGATTTCAGAAATAACCTTGTATATAATTGGGGCTTTAAATCTGCATACGGTGGCGGACAAGGAGGACATGTTAACTTTGTAGCCAATTATTATAAACCGGGGGCTGATACATCGAGCAATAAAAGAGCTTGGTTTCTCGATCCTGCCGAAGACGGTACAGGTTCATACTACCTGAATGGCAATATAATGGAAGGAAGTGACTTGGTTACATCTGACAATTGGAAAGGTGTAGGAGGAAAGCAACATGTTCACGCCAATGAACCATTTTCTTTTGTCTCAATAAATCAGGATACTCCTTATTTAGCTTATAAGAGAATCCTTCAAGGTGCTGGATGTAGTTTGCATAGAGATACTTATGATGAAAAGGTAATAGAAGGCATAAAGAACAATAACGGTATCGGTATTATCGATTCGCAAACCGATGTAGGGGGATGGCCTGATTTGAAACAGGGAATCTATCCGCTAGATTCAGATGGAGACGGTATGCCCGATGATTGGGAAATAAAGAACGGATTAAATCCTTATTCCGATACAGATGGTAATCAATATAAGTTAAGTAAAGAATATACGAATGTTGAGGTATATCTGAATTCGTTGGTTGGTAATGACTATTTCTCTTTCATTAAAGAAGAGCAAGACACATCTGTTATCAATACTTACCCAATAGATAGAGTATCCGATTTTGCTCATAAACTAAAGTCTATTGGCAGGATACTGGAATCGGAAGATTATTATGTTTGGTGTTGTGCCCCTATCTATGACGAAGACGGTAAAGTTCATGTTTTCTATTCCCGTTGGCCTAAAAAATATAAAATGGGAGGATGGATAAGTAAGTGCGAGATTGCTCATGCTGTGGCTGACAATCCGGAAGGGCCTTACCGATATATTGAAACTGTTTTAGCACCCCGCCCCGGATATTTTGATGCTACTACTTGTCACAATCCACATATTCAGCATATAAACGGAATGTATTACTTGTTTTATATGGGTAATAGCGATGGAACCGTTTATACAAAACGGATAGGATTAGCTAAATCGAAATCCTTATACGGCCCGTGGGAAAGATCTGATAAACCAATCCTCGAAGCGGGAGAAAAAGGAGTATGGGATGATTGTAATACAACCAATCCTGCTTTTATCCTACATCCTAATGGTAAAGCATGGCTATATTATAAGTCGTGGAATGAAGGCGATTATCGAAACGAGAAAGGCGATATTCGAGCCAATAGAAAATATGGTTTAGCCATTGCCGACAATATAGAAGGGCCTTATAAGAGATATAAAAATAACCCTGTTATTGATTTTTCGGTATTTGAGGGAAATAAACAAGTCGAAGATGCTTATATTTATCAGGAGAACGGAATCTATAAAATGCTGATGCGCGACATGGGATATTTTGATCATTCGGTCGGGTTGATTTTCGAGTCGAAAGATGGTATCCATTGGTCCGATCCTAAAATAGCTTGGTTTGGAGCTAATGCCTACCTGGATGAACCTCAAGCTCCTTCACATCTTAAAAGATACGGGCGTTTTGAGCGTCCTCAATTACTAATGAAGAACGGAAAACCTGAATATCTTTTCAATGCGATGCAGGGAGGACGATATGAAACATCTTCCGGATTTATATTTAAAATAGAAGAATAACAAAAATAAAAGAAAAATGAGAAAATGTTTTTTATTCGCTTCACTTGTCTTTCTGGCATTTACTGCATGCAAGACGGATAAAGTGCAGAAAATAGACAGGAATGCTTTAGTTGAAAGAAATAATCCTCATGTTAAAGAAATAGAAGAGCTTTCGTCTCTATCTGTTGGTAATGGCAATTTCGCTTATACAGTAGATGCCACAGGCATGCAAACTTTTCCCGAAGCTTACGCTGCTGGAGTTCCTTTAGGTACACAGTCGCAATGGGGGTGGCACAGCTTTCCCAATCCTGAAAAATATCGGACTGAAGAAACACTGAAAAATTATAATTTCAGAGGATGGGACGAACCATATGCTGTACAGTTTAACGAGCCGGGCAGACCAAAAGAAGCTGCCGATTACTATAGGGTAAATCCGCATCGCCTTCATCTGGGTAATATCGGATTGGAGCTTATCAAAGAGGATGGTTCTCTGGCTAAAACAGAGGATATAAAATCGATAGATCAGACTTTGAAACTTTGGGATGGAATTATCGACAGTCGATTTACTGTCAACGGTGATTCTGTTGTTGTAAAAACAGCTAGTCATCCGCAGAAGGATCAGGTAGGAGTTTCGGTGAGCTCTCCTTTGATAGCTAAAGGAAAACTAGGTATCAACTTTAGGTTCTCATATCCAACAGGTAAGCATACCGATGATGCCTGCGATAGAACCCAGCCTGATAAACATAAAACCGTTATCGAATCACAGGATGATAATTCGCTTGTGTTTAAACGTACGCTTGATACAACAACATATTATGTAACTGTAAAATGGACAGGTAAGGCGACAATAGCTGAAAAAGAAGCTCATTATTTCGTTCTTACGCCTGCCGATGATAAATTCTCTTTCACTACCGAATTTACTGATAAAAATCCGGCTGACTCTTCAAATTCTGCAGAAGAAACATTTGCAGAGTCTTCAAAATATTGGCAGGCTTTCTGGCAGAATGGTGGTGCTGTTGACTTCTCTCATTGTACAGACGATCGGGCAAAAGAACTTGAGCGTCGTGTCGTTCTTTCTCAATATCTGATGGCCATACAGTCGGCAGGAATGTACCCTCCGCAAGAAACAGGTTTGACATACAATAGCTGGTTCGGAAAATATCACCTCGAAATGCATTGGTGGCATGCAGCACACTTTGCATTATGGAAACGCACCGATTTGCTTGAGCGCAGCATGGATTGGTACGCAAAAGCATATCCTATTGCTAAATCTATTGCTGAACGTCAAAAGTTCAAAGGTGCAAGATGGATGAAAATGACCGATCCTTCAGGTACAGAAGCGCCATCTAAAGTGGGTTCATTTCTTATCTGGCAACAGCCTCATTTTATCTACATGGCTGAACTTATATATAGAAATAACCCTTCGGAAGAAATACTTAAAAAATATGGCTTCCTTGTAGAAGAAACGGCTGAATTTATGGCTTCGTTTGCTACCTACGAAGAGCTTGAAGGGCGATATATACTAAAAGGAATCATTGCAGCACAGGAAACATTGCGAGCTTCGGAGACAATCAATCCTCCGTTCGAATTGTCGTACTGGCATTATGCTATGTCGGTAGCCCAACAATGGCGTGAGAGAGAAGGCAAGCCGAGAAAGCCACAATGGGATGAACTGATAGACAAACTGTCCCCGCTGGCTTATAATTCGGATGGGCTTTATCTAGCTGCCGAAGACGCAGTGGATACATATAAGGATATTCGCTATACGTCCGATCATATGGCTGTTTTAGGTTCTGTTGGTATTTTGCCGATGAATAAACTTATTCGCGAGGATTATATGAAGAACACATTGCATTGGATATGGGATAATTGGAACTGGGGTAAAACTTGGGGATGGGACTATCCTATGACAGCAATGAATGCAGCTCGCATGGGAGAACCAGAAAAGGCTGTAGGTGCGTTACTGATGGATAAGCGTACAAATACTTACCTTGTTAATGGACATAATTATCAGGATGCCCGCCTGAGAGTATATCTTCCGGGTAATGGCGGTCTGTTGACAGCTATAGCAATGATGTGTGCCGGCTGGGATGGGAATGAAACCAATACTCCGGGATTTCCTAAAGATGGTAAATGGAATGTCGTATGGGAGGATCTAGCCCCTATGCCATAATCCGATAAATATAATTATTAGGAGGTCTTGGTTCGTTTCGATATCGAGATCTCCTTTATCCTTTAAATTAAATCATGAGACATATAATTCTTTTTTTACTTGTATTCGTTTTCAGTATTTCTCTCTTTTCTCAGTCCAAAGGTTATTGGCATGGCAAAGAACGGAGTTTGCGTTACCATCCGGAAGGAGAAGATTTTGTAATTGTAAATGGTGATCGTAAATTCAATAGAGCCTTGTATGGAACTAACACTGCTTTTCGTGTAGAAACAGGGGATGTTCCTGAATTTGGCCTTTTTATGCCGAATATGGGCGGAAATATGCAGTTGGGACTTATCTCAGGTGATAAGAGTTTGTGGCTCAATGATGCAGAATATATAAAGTCAATATACCGTCCGGGGGCACGTATATATGAAATAAAAGATCCGTTTATAGGCAATGGGAAACTAACTATCTCAGTCTTGGCTATGGCCGATGCCGAAGGTATGATTCTAAAAATAGAATTCCAGAATCTACCTTCTGATATACAGTTCTTTACTTTGTTCGGAGGTGCAAGCAATAAACGTTTCTTTCGGAATGGAGACCTAGGTGTTGATGATCCTAATGCATTTAGTTTACAACTAGATGCTTGTGTCGATAATAAATATGACATAAAGAAAAATCAATTTGTTCTGAGCTATGCTCAAAATTCAAAAGCAGGTGCACAGCAAACAATCGGTGTTTTTCCTGAAAACTCCGAACTGAAACTTGGTTCACCCTATCAGGTAATGACTCCGTTGCATTTGTGGAAATCTGTAGCCGAAAAAAATAAGCCGGTGATTTTGTCTAAAACGTCTCTTGCTACGGATATTTATATTGCATTGAAAGATCAGGACAATAAGCCTCTTTCATATGCAGGGTTGAAAAAATGTTTCGACGATGCCGAAAATAAAAGAAAGGAAATAGCCGGAACAGTTAAGATAAATACGCCTGATCCTTATTTCAATACATTAGGGGGAGCACTCGCTATTGCTGCCGATGGAATATGGGATGATAAAACAGGTTGGCAACATGGGGCCGTGGGCTGGCGAATGCCGCTCAACGGTTGGCGTGCAGCTTATGTTGGAGATGCAATCGGTTGGCACGATCGGGCACGAAAGCATTTCGACGGCTATGCCGCATCGCAAATAACAAATATGGAACCTGTTATTGCCCACCCTGCTCAGGATAAAACTCTAAATTTAGCAAGAGCTGAAAAGAAATGGGGAACTCAGATGTATAGTAACGGATATATCACCCGCAATCCGAATGAGACCGACAAAATGCATCACTACGACATGAATCTGGTATACATCGATGAGCTTCTTTGGCACTTCAATTGGACTGGTGACATAGATTATATCCGTAGAATGTGGCCGGTGTTCAAGCGCCATTTAACTTGGGAAAAAAGAAATTTCGATCCGGATGATGACGGTTTATATGATGCATACGCGTGTATTTGGGCAAGTGATGCCTTACAATATAATAGCGGAGGTGTTACCTATTCTTCAGCTTATAATTACAGGGCAAACAAAATCGCTGCCGATATTGCAGCGAAAATAGGAGAAGATCCGGCTCCATACATAAAGGAAGCTAATAAGATATTGAATGCTATAAATACTAAACTGTGGCTTTCAGATAAAGGTTGGTGGGCAGAGTTTAAGGATTTTATGGGCAATAAAATGATTCACCCCAATGCTGGTTTGTGGACGGTGTATCATGCTATCGATTCGGATATACATACGCCTTTTCAGGCATATCAGGCAACTCGTTATGTCGATAGTGAAATACCTCATATACCAGTGTTGGCGAGAGGACTTGAAGATGAAGGCTATCAAACCGTATCGACTACCAATTGGCTACCTTATTCGTGGTCTATCAATAATGTGGCTTTTGCAGAAGTTGCTCATACGAGTTTAGCGTATTGGCAATCGGGACGAAAAGACGAGGCTTTCAAGCTTTTCAAAAGTTCAGTTCTGGATGGAATGTACTTGGGCGACAGCCCCGGAAATATAGGGCAGGTCAGCTTTTACGATGCCGCGCGGGGTGAGTGTTATCGCGACTTTGGCGATCCTATCGGTGTTTATTCCAGAGTATTAGTGCAAGGTCTTTTCGGTATTACTCCCGATGCGATGAATGATCGTTTGGTTATTCGTCCCGGATTACCTTCCGATTGGGATTATGCGTCTATTTCTACGCCGGATATTAGTTTCGATTTCACACGAAAGGGAGATGTAGACAAATATATAATCAATAGCCGTTTCGGGAAAAAACTGAGGTTAGAATTACATATTGATGCCCGTAAGGATAATATCGCTTCTGTAAAAGTTAATGGAGAAACGGCTTCTTGGTCGTTAGAAGAAGGAATCGGTTTGCCGAAAATCAAAATAGATTGCAAACTAGCTGATAACTATACGATAGAAATAGAGTGGGAGGGTAATAACCTTGCATCAGTGAGCTACGAGCAGACTTCAATCAAAGGTCAGGCTTGGAGCCTGACTTCTTCTGCATCTATTCAGAAAGTGTTTGATCCACAGAATGTTTTGAGGAATATGAAACGAAAAACGAATAGTCTGACTGCACTTACGGCTGGTGAGTTAGGGCATCGTACATTGTTCGTGCAGTTGAAACAGGGTAAAATGATTTGGTGGCATCCTGTCAATATAGAAATGATCGAGCCTTTTACGGTAGATTATAATTCAGAATCTGAGGCGTTAGATTTTAGTATAAAAAATAATACAAATCAGTCTGTTGACATACAGTTGTCTATCAACTCATCATACAGTCAAACTGTAAAGTTGAGTGCAGGGGAAAATTCTTCTGTAATCAATATTCCTGCTGAATACGTAAAGTTAGGAACCAATCATTTACAGATAGCAGAAAGGGGAAAGATTATCTATCAAACCGATCTTATAAATTGGAATTTGAAAAATAAATCCACTGTATATGAAACTGTCAATATGGATCAGACTTTAAATGCTTCGGTTAGTCAAATTTTCAGAAATGAATATTTAACACCTCGTTCTCCCTACACGACTTTACAGATACCAAAACAGGGTATTGGCGAGTGGTGTCATCCTAATCTTATGGCGAATATAGATGATTCGGGACTGAGGAAAAATGTGAAAAACAATCTATTCAACACTCCGTTTGGTGTTCCTTTTAGAACTAGCAGAGAGACTTCTAAAAATAATATAGCCTTTACTTCTCTTTGGGATAATTATCCGGAGTCAGTCTCTGTACCTTTGTCGGGTAAAGCTTCTCATGCTTATTTTCTAATGGCTGGATCTACCAATCACATGCAAAGTCATGTCCTTAATGGACAGGTAGAGGTTGTTTATACCGATGGTAGTCAAGCCGTACTTGATCTGGTCAATCCGGAAACATGGGCACCGATTGAGCAGGACTTTTATTTAGATGGTGAGGCGTTCTTTAGCAAGCAGCCTCGACCTTATCGAGTGGCTTTAAAGAGTGGTGTTGTCAGTCGTAATCTGGGCGAAGATCTGAAAATAAAACCGAATGAAGTTTATGGTCGTTCTATCGATGGTGGTGCAGCTATCGTTTTAGATATACCACTAGATCCGACTAAGGATTTGAAAGAAATAAAGATAAAATCCGTAGCTAACGAAGTTGTTGTCGGACTAATGGGAGTGACTCTGTTGCGATAAAACCAAAATGCTTATATCAAAAATCAAAAAGAATAGCCTCTAAAAATCAGAATTACGTACTTTTAAAGCCATATTTTGAATATAATTATTACCATGAAAAAACAGATATTATATACCTTGTTTACCCTTTGTTTTTTATTGCCGTTCAGTGCCAATGCAAAGGTGAAATTGCCTGCTATTATTTCTGATAATATGCTCTTGCAGCAGAATACCACAGTTAATATCTGGGGTAAAGCAGACCCAAGTGAAAACATAACTTTGCAGTCCTCATGGGATAAAAAGTTATATACTACCAAAGCCGATGCCAGTGGAAAGTGGTTAATGAGAATAACCACACCAAAGCAATCGCTTAAATCGCAGACAATAACTATCAAAGGACAGAATGAAATAAAGGTCAATAATATTCTGATCGGTGAGGTTTGGTTATGTTCAGGACAGTCTAATATGGATTTTCCTGTGGCTAAAGCGACAGGTTGGAGAACAGGAATAATTGATGAAGATAAAGAGATGAAAGATGCCGATTATCCCGAAATTCGTTTGTTTCATGTCGTACAAAAATTATCTTCCGAACAGGAATTGGAGGAATGTGACGGACAATGGATGGTCTGCAATTCTGAAAATCTGAAAGACTTCTCTGCTGTGGCTTTCTTCTTTGGTCGCAATCTGTACAAAAATCTAAAAACTCCTGTCGGACTTATTCAATCGAGTTGGGGAGGGACTCATGCCGAATCGTGGACAAAGATGTCAGTGATGAAGAATGATCCTGTTTATACTCCGCTAGTAAAAGATTTTTATGAATCAAGAGATAATTATCCAGCCGATATAGAGAAATATGAGACTGATTTGAAAAGATATAATGCCGAGAAAGAAAAAGGAAATACCACAATAAAGAAACCGAAAAAGCCTCAGGGAATCATGCATAACAAAGCTCTCTCTACGCTATGGAATGCAATGATAAATCCCCTTCTGCCATATACGATAAAGGGTGCTATTTGGTATCAGGGTGAGTCTAACTCCATCAGGCATTGGGATTATACGCATGTCTTTACCAATATGATAGATAGTTGGCGTAAAGAGTGGAATCAGGGAGATTTTCCCTTCTACTTTGTGCAGATAGCTCCGCATTATAAGCAGCCGCCTCAAATTAGAGAAGCTCAGCTCAATACATGGAAAACTGTGAAAAATACGGGAATGGTGGTTATTACCGACGCAGGAGATTCTACGGATATTCATCCTCGTTACAAGCAGGCTCCCGGTGAAAGGCTTTCTAGATGGGCTTTGGCAAAAGATTATAAGCAAAAAATAGCATACTCAGGCCCTCTGTTCGAGTCTATGACAATGAAAGGAGATAAAGCCGAACTGTCTTTTAAATATACAGATAAAGGATTGACGACCAATAACGGTTCGGAAATTACAGGATTTGTTGTAGCTGGTGAGGACAGAAAGTTCTATCCAGCAAAGGCTGTTATTCAAAATAACAAAGTAATTGTTTCCGCAAAAGAGGTTTCTGCACCTGTCGCTGTACGTTATGGCTGGGATCAATTCTTTAGGGTGAATTTGTGCAATGGAGAAGGTTTGCTCGCATCCCCTTTCAGAACGGATAATTGGACAGAATAAAATTAAGTATAATACATAACTATCATATTACCATGAAAAAAATACTGTTCGTTTTAATTTCTCTAGTTTGTTTACAATCTGCATACTCTCAAAATACAGGTGTTTTATTTGCCGATTCGGAAATGAAACGTTTTCCCGAAGCATGGCAGCTCGATCATGGTAAACGCCTTTATTTCGGATACTCGCAGGGATTAGGATGTATGGCTATGCTCAAGGTATGGGAGAAAACAGGAGACCGCAGATATCTTGATTATGTAATACAGTGGGCTGATACAATAATTAATGATGCCGGAGAAATTCATTTATATAAGGTTGAAACATATAATATTGACTATATCAATCCGGGGAAAATATTGTTCGATGTATATCGTGAAACAGGTAATGAGAAGTATAAATTGGCAATGGATAGGCTTGTTAATCAAATGAGAAATCACCCTCGTACATTGGAGGGAGCATTTTGGCACAAGCTTATATATCAGCATCAGATATGGCTCGATGGGTTATATATGGGCTCACCGTTTTTGGCTCAGTATGCTGTAACTTTCAATAAGCCGGAACTGATGGAGGATGTGATCAATCAGTTTCTCATTTGTGCAGAACGTACTTATGATACAAAAACAGGTTTGTACTATCATGCTTGGGACGAAAGTAAGAAACAGAGATGGGCAAATAAAGAAACGGGGCACTCTCCAAATTTTTGGGGACGCAGTATCGGATGGTGGTATATGGCATTGGTCGATGTCCTCGATTTTGTGCCAAAGAACCATCCACAGAGAGGGAAATTGATAGAAATGATACAGGGGCTTGCAGATACATTGCCGAAATATCAGGATAAGAATGGGTTATGGTATCAGGTTATAGATAAAGGGAATCAAAAAGGGAATTATCATGAAGCCTCTGTGTCTTCTATGTTCATGTATTCTTACGCTAAGGCAGTGAATAAAGGGTATATAGACAAAAAATATATGAAGATTGCCGAAAAAACATACGATGGACTGATGGAAGATCTGATTGTGAAAAATCAGGATGGTACGCTTACTCTAACCAAGTGCTGTGCGGTCGGCGGCTTAGGTGGTACTCCTTATCGTGATGGTAGTTTTGAATATTATATCAATGAACGTATACGTGACAATGATACCAAAGCTACCGGTCCGTTTATTATGGGTTGCTTAGAATTAAATAGATAAAAATGGTAAAAAAAGTAATTATATATTTTCTTCTCTCTTTTCTTTGTGGAAATTTAATCTATGCACAGGATTCTCGCGAACGTAACTATTATTTCGAAATATTAGAACCTCGTCACGAACCTAAACCTAAAGTTGAGGGTTTTGCGAAGCATAGAATCGAAGAGAAACTGAATAGAGGTTTAGTTGCTTCAAAAGGCAGAGATGGTAAATCAATTTATCTTAGTTGGCGATTACTTAAAACAGATGGTGAATCGGTAAAATTCAATGTTTATCGTTCTATTAATAATAAAACAAAGAAGCTGAACAATAAGCCAATTGAAAAGACTACTGATTTTACAGATAATTTTTTAGCTAAAGAAAATGCATTTTATTGGGTTGAAGCTATTAATGGTAAAACTTCAGAAGTTTCGGAAAAAATATCTCTTAATGATTTTATCTTGGGAAAACCTAGCTATAAATCCATTAAGTTGAAAGATAATGTTATAGCCGGAAAGGTGGCTGTTGCTGACCTCAATGGCGATGGGGAGCTGGATTATATTATTCGTCATCCTCATACCAATGTTGATCCGGGAACACCAGGTGATACTGTTGGTACTACATACAAAATAGAGGCTTACCTGAGCGATGGTACATATCTTTGGACTAAAGATCTAGGTCTGGGAATTGAACCTGGTATCTGGTATTCTCCATTTGTGGTTTATGACTTCGATGGAGATGGAAAAGCAGAGGTGGCAGTTAAGACAGCAGGAACTGACTATCTGAAGAATGAAAAGGGACGAGTTTACGGTGGCAGTGAATACCTTTCTGTTCTAAATGGGATGACAGGAGAAGAGATCGCTAAAGTAGACTGGCCCGAACGAAATGATCGTTATGGAAATCTAATTAGGCAAAATCGCAATCAGATGGGAGTTGCTTATCTGGATGGAAAGACTCCTTGCATACTTGCCGCCAGAGGTACGTACAAACTGATGGTAGTGGATGCATGGCAATTGAAAGACGGAAAATTGGAAAAGCTCTGGCGATGGGACGGCGATGAAGAAAATCCGGTTGTCCGCAGTCAGGGAGCTCACAATATGGTATGCGGAGATGTTGACGGTGATGGACGGGATGAAATACTGTTAGGCTCATGTATGCTCGACGATGATGGTACTCTGTTGTGGTCGTCAGGCTTAGGGCATTCGGATAAGGCTTATCTTACCGATATTGACCCGAAGCGTGAAGGCATGGAAGTATTTTTAGCGATGGAACCTTGGCACGACAATGGATTTGGAGTGTGTGTTCTTGATGCCAAAACCGGTGAGCGCGTATGGGGGATTGGCCATAAAACGTTCCATGTCGGTGATGGAATGGTAGCCGATATAGATCCTTCTCATCCGGGCTTGGAAGTCTTTGCCAGTGAAGACAGAAAAGGTGGCTCTACCGATAAATACTTATTGACAGCTAAAGGTGAGAAGATAGCTTCGAATAAAGATGTACCTCCATGTCGCAACTGGGTATGGTGGGATGCCGGATCAATTCGTCAGACATTTTTCGGTGACAATAACCGTTGGGGAGCGGGTTCTACTTCTGATGGACGAAGCCAGTCGATAGGCTACTGGAAAGGAAATAAACTAACTGATAATATAAAAGGAGATATAATTATGACTGCTGATGTGCTGGGGGATTGGCGCGAAGAGGTTATAACAGCTTTGCCCGGAGAATTGCGGATTTATACAACCAATTATCCAGCCAAAAACAGAATGATTACGCTTTTACAGGATGCTGTTTACAGAAGTTATGTTATACAACGTTCTCAGGGATATCCGCAGTCACCTGTTCCTTCCTTTTATCTGGGAGAATAATATGAAAAAACTATTATTATATATATTCTTTTTGATACCATTGGTATTAACTGCTCAGGAAACCGAAAAACTTATGCTTTCGGGCGAAGGATTCGGTAATACTGTCTTGTGGGATTTTTACTGTTCCGATGGGTATAATTCTAAGGAATGGAAAAAGATTGAAGTCCCTTCTAACTGGGAGTTACAAGGATTCGGAGAATATACATATGGCAGGTGGTACAAAAATCCTGCGATAAAGCAGCCTAGTCAGGAAACCGGTTTATACAAACATCGTTTTACAATACCCGCTTCGTGGAAGGGTAAAACAATTAAGATCATTTTCGAAGGAGTAATGACCGATACCGAAGTCAAGATGAATAACAAATTGGCTGGAGCCGTTCATCAGGGTGGTTTTTATCGGTTTTCTTACGATATCAGTGATAAGGTAAAACTAGGACAAGAAAACCTCTTGGAAGTCAAGGTGAGCAAACATTCATCGGATAAGTCTGTTAACGGAGCCGAGAGAAGGGCTGATTGGTGGCTTTTTGGTGGAATATACAGACCTGTATATCTCGAAGCTATGCCTCGTCAGCATATAGATCATGTAGCTATTGATGCCCGTATGGATGGTCATCTAACTACAAATGTTTCATTGTCAGGGAATATAAATACGAGTAATAGTATAAATATCAGTTTATCCACACTGTCGGGTAAAAAGCTAGGAAACAGAACCTTTGACGTGAAAGGAAAAGACAGAGTACAATCTCTTTCAATGGTTTGGAATGATGTCTTGGCGTGGACTAGTGAAACTCCGAATTTATACTATATTCAATTTGATCTTTTGGATAAAAATAAGAATATAATACATACCCGAAAAGAGCGTATAGGTTTCAGAACAGTAGAATTTCGCAGACATGATGGCTTATATGTTAATAATGTAAAGGTTGTTTTGAAAGGTATAAATCGTCATTCTTTCTGGCCTGATGGAGGTCGGACTACCAATCGGGAAATTAGCCTACAAGATGCGGAACTAATTAAAGAAATGAATATCAATGCCGTTCGGTTTCATTATCCGCCCGATACTCATTTTCTGGATATGTGCGATTCTTTGGGCTTATTCGTTATTGACGAACTAGCCGGATGGCAAAACTCATACAGAACTGAAGTTGGAAAGGATCTGCTTAAAGAAATGGTAGAGCGGGACGTGAATCATCCATCAATAATTATATGGAGCAATGGCAATGAAGGAGGATGGAATAAAGAGTTGGATTCTCTTTTCAGATACTATGATCCACAACAACGGCATGTGATACACCCTTGGGCTGACTTTGACGGGCTTGATACGCATCATTACCCCGAGTATCAAACTGGTATCGCCCGTTTCACAAATGGTAGCAATGTGTTTATGCCGACGGAGTTTATGCACGGCATGTACGATCAGGGACACGGTGCGGGCTTAGAAGATTTTTGGTCTAAATATACTGCTCATCCGCTTTTTGCTGGCGGTTTCCTTTGGGATTTTTCCGACAACGCTGTTCGCAGGACAGATCGTGGCGGAATATTAGATACAGATAACAACCATGCTGCTGATGGTATATTAGGGCCATATCGTGAAAAAGAAGCCAGTTATTATACAGTGCGTGAGATCTGGTCTCCTATCAAAATAAAGCCATTGATGATAACACCCTCATTCAATGGGACTATTTTTGTAGAGAATGATTACCTATTCTCAGATTTGGAAGGCTGTATTCTTCAATATAATGTTTACAAGATACAATCACCTCTGAATACTAAGCCGGAACAGAAGTTAATATCGTCGGACAAGCTCACATTACCCGATATACAGCCTAAAGAGGTAAGACGTATAAAAATGAATCTGCCTGAATCGTTTTTCAATGGCGATGTGTTGGAAATAAAGGCTTTTGATAAAAAGGGCTATGAAGTTTGTACACGTACCTTTCCTATAAAGACAGCAAAAGTATATTTCTCGGAACAAGTTGTCGCAGATGGCTCTATTGCTTCCTCGTCTAGGATTGATGGTGACATTACAGTTCTTTCGAATAATAATGTTGACATCAGATTTGATAACAAAACCGGATTATTGAAAGAGGTTCTAAAAGATGGGAAAGTCATACCTTTCAATAATGGACCGATACCTATTGGAATGAAGTATCAATTTAAAGAAGCGAAGACTCGTACAGAGGATGGAGTAGCTATTTTTACGGCATATTACACAGGGATGCTCGATTCTATTCAATGGCGTTTAGATAAGAACGGCTTACTTTCCATGTCTGCTCTCATGTTGAATAAAACTGCACGATCGGGAGGTTTCGATGATGCTGACGGAGAAGATAAAATTACGAACTTCGGTTTCTCATTTAGCTATCCGGAGCAAGCTGTCGAAGCTGTTGAATGGTTTGGGCGAGGTCCTTACCGTGTATGGAAAAACCGTATACCCGGAACGAATTTTGGACTGTGGAATAAAGAATATAATAATACAATAACTGGAGAAAGTGAAGGTCTGTTAGTTTATCCTGAATTTAAAGGGTATCATGCAAATATGTACTGGTGTCGCTTCTTCACGCAATCTCCATTTACTGTATATAGCGAAAGTGATAATGTATATTTGCGTTTGTTTACACCCGAAGAGCCGAAAGGCAGAGCAAACGGAGAAAATACAATGCCGGATTTTCCGGAAGGAGACATTTCTTTTCTTTACGAAATTCCTGCAATCAGAGACTTCAAACCGATATCACAACATGGGCCGAATAGTCAACCGAGTTCTATACGTATAAAAAGAGGAGATGAAGGGATCAGGATGATTCTGCATTTCGATTTTAAATAAGAGTTATGAAAAAATATCTATCTATACTATTTAGTTTTATAACCCTTGTGTCTACGGCACAAAACACATCATGGCCTTCGATTAAGGCAGAGATGAAACCCGCCTCTCGCTGGTGGTGGATGGGCAGTGCTGTGGATAAAAATAATCTGCAATACAACATTTCTGAATATGCCCAAAAAGGTATGGGAGGACTCGAAATTACTCCTATCTACGGCGTGCAGAATAATGACAAGAACGACATTCCTTATCTATCCGATCAGTGGATGGATATGTATAAATTTACAGCATCTGAAGCCGCAAAATATGGCATGAAGATAGATATGAACAATGGTACAGGCTGGCCTTTTGGTGGGCCTCATGTTACTATTGACGATGCAGCTACTAAAGTAATCTTCGAAAAGTATGAGCTTGAAGGAGGAAAAACTCTGGAAGCGGATATTGTAGTAACCGATCCGAAGCAGAAAACAGTGGCTACACTCAGTAAATTGATGGCCTATTCAGATAACGGGAAGAAACTTGATCTCACATCTAAAGTCATTGATAACAAACTGAAATGGGTAGCTCCGTCTGGCAAATGGAACTTAATAGCTGTTTTTAATGGGAAAACTTTTCAAAAAGTAAAGCGTGCTGCTCCCGGGGGAGAGGGATATGTAATGAACCACTTCTCACAAAAGGCTGTCAATAACTATCTTTCTACATTTACTAAGGCTTTTAGTCAAAGTAAAGCTTCGTACCCGAATTCATTTTTCAACGATTCTTATGAAGTATATGGTGCCGATTGGACTCCTGACTTATTTGAGCAATTTGAAAAAAGACGAGGCTACAAACTACAGAATTTTCTACCTGAATTTCTGTCTGAAAATAAAACGGATATAAAATCGCGCATCATTTCCGATTATAGAGAAACAATAGGCGAGTTGTTGTTAGATAACTTTACAACTCAATGGACTACATGGGCGCATAGCCACGGTAGCACTACCCGCAATCAGGCACACGGTTCTCCCGCTAATCTCATAGATATTTATGCTGCGGTAGATATACCCGAATGCGAGTCTTTCGGTATCTCCGATTTTCATATCAAGGGGTTACGTGTAGATACGGTGAGAAAAATAAACGATTCGGATTTGTCGATGCTGAAGTACGCATCATCGGCTGCACATATCACCGGTAAACCGTATGTGAGCTCAGAGACGTTTACATGGCTGACAGAACATTTCCGCACATCTTTATCTCAATTGAAACCCGATTTAGATTTGCTTTTCACTTCAGGTGTCAATCATATCTTCTTTCATGGGACTACATATTCCCCGAAAGAAGCTGAATGGCCGGGTTGTAAGTTCTATGCTTCGGTAGATATGTCTCCAACAAATACCATCTGGAGAGATTCGCAGGCTTTCTTTGATTACGTTACCCGTTGCCAGTCTTTTTTGCAGGATGGAAAGCCTGATAGTGATTTCTTGCTTTATTTTCCTGTTTATGACATGTGGCATAATCAGGATGGACGGCTTTTGATGTTCGATATTCATAAGATGCAAAGACGTGCGCCTGAGTTTATATCCGCTGTACACGATATTGTTAATTCGGGATATGATGTCGATTACATTTCCGATAAATACTTGCTTTCAACTAAAGCGGTGGGTGATAAATTAATAACAAGTGGTGGTGCAAGCTATAAAGCAATTATAGTTCCCGGAGCAGACATAATGCCCTTAGCTACGTTGAAGCATTTATTTCAGTTGGCAAAAGAAGGAGCGACGATTGTTTTTCTCGATAATTATCCAAAAGATATCCCCGGATTTTCCAACCTGACACAACGAAAAGAGGAACTTAAGAAATATCAAAAAGCGGTACTTGGTTCGAATGATTTCAAACAAACAGATATTCGTGCTTATGGTAAAGGACGAATAATAACAGGTTCCGATTATTCACTCACTTTACAGGCTTGCGGTATACAACACGAAGAAATGAGGTCTTCACAAGGCTTACATTATATCAGACGTGCAAATGAAGATGGTTATCATTATTTTGTGTCGGGTTTACATGAAAAAGATGTTGAAGAGTGGATAACCTTAGCTGTAGAAGCCGAGAGTGTAATGTTCTTTAACCCATTAGACGGTACATCTGGATTGGCTAATAGCAGGAAGCAGGGAGGAAAAACACAGGTGTACCTGCAATTGAAATCAGGAGAGTCTATAATCATAAAAACATTCAATAAAAAGTTGACGAATGTCTCGCCTTGGAATTATTATGAACCGGAGAATACTCCTTTTACTCTCGATAAAGGGTGGAAATTGAGGTTTATAGATAGTACTCCTGCCATTTCCGATGAATTTGCTTTAGATAAATTAGGATCTTGGACAGAATTGGGACAAAAAGACTTGAGACGGAATATGGGTACAGCACTCTATTCTGTTGAAATAAATTTACCGGAAAAGAAAGCTGACGATTGGCAATTGAGTTTGGGAGATGTAAGGGAGAGTGCTCGATTGAGAATCAACGGACAGGATATAACTACATTGTGGTCTGTGCCTTTCACTGCAAATGTGGGTAGATATCTCAAACAAGGTAAAAACTTGATTGAGGTTGAGGTAACAAATCTTCCTGCAAACAGAATAGCAGACTACGACCGCCGTAAAATAGAGTGGCGGATATTTAAGGAAATAAATTTTGTAAAACTAAATTATATAAAAGGAGACTTTGCAGGCTGGGATATTATGCCTTCCGGATTGCTAGGACCAGTAATACTTACTCCTCTGAAAACAATCAAATGAAATGTATATGAAAAAGCTAATTATCTCGTTAACGGTTTTCCTCGTGTTTATATCTTACTCCTTCGGAGAGGATAGATATGGTTATTTGTACAAGGACCTGCCCTTTGATATGCCTCGGTTATCGGTACCGGTATTTCCTGACAATAAAGTAAGTATCCTCGATTTTGGAGGAGTCGGAGACGGCACGGAACTGAATACTCAGGCTTTCCAGAAAGCAATAAATGCTCTTTCTTCAAAAGGAGGAGGTACACTTATTGTGCCTTCGGGTATCTGGCTTACAGGACCTATTGTAATGAAAAGTAACATTAATCTGCATATAGAAAATCGTGCGATTATACTATTTTCTCCGGACAAGAGCTTTTATCCGTTGGTTGAAACCTCATTCGAAGGATTGGATACCCGTCGCTGTCAATCGCCTATATCCGGACGTAATCTCGAAAATATAGCGATTACAGGAAGCGGAGCTATTGATGGGAACGGACACTTTTGGCGTCCATTGAAAAAACAAAAAGTCTCGGAAAATTTTTGGAAGAAAGCAACATCTGGTGGTGGCGCATTCAAACGCAGCGATTATTGGATGCCATCGGCGCAATATTTGCATGGGGATACCATTAGTGAGATGAACGTGCCTCGTCATCTGAAGACAGAGGAAGAATGGGCTTCCGTGAAAGATTTTCTTCGTCCTGTAATGGTTAGTTTCATTGAATGTAAGAATGTCTATTTGGAAGGTGTTATTTTTCAAAATTCTCCGGCGTGGAATATCCATCCGTTAATGTGTGAGAATGTTATTATTGACGGTGTGCAGGTGCGAAACCCTTCATATGCCCAAAATGGGGATGGTCTCGATCTGGAGTCGTGTAAGAATGCAATTATTGTGAATAGCTCATTCGATGTAGGAGATGACGGTATTTGTATCAAGTCGGGTAAAAACGAAGATGGTCGCAGAAGAAATTTTCCTTGCGAGAATGTGATAGTTGACAATTGCACCGTGTTCAAAGGGCATGGAGGCTTTGTCGTGGGGAGTGAAATGTCGGGTGGAGTTAGAAATATAGTTGTTTCTAATTGCCAGTTTTTAGGTACAGATGTCGGTTTACGTTTCAAAAGTAGTAGAGGCAGAGGAGGTGTCGTAGAAAATATCTATATCTCTAACATGAGTATGATAGATATAGCGACGGAGCCAATATTATTTAATCTTTATTATGGAGGTAAATCGGCCGTAGAATCGTTAGATGATAACGACCAAATAGAACAGGCAGAGGTTCTTCCGGCAGTGGATGAGACCACACCTACATTCCGTAATATTTATATCAATAATGTTTATTGCAGTAACGCTCGTCGTGCAATGTATTTCTACGGATTGCCGGAGCATAATATAAGTAATATAAATATTGAAAACGTAACAATCCATTCAAACATTGGAGCCGAATTATTGGAGTCCGAAAATATTAAGCTTAAGAATATTAATATTTATCCGAAAGAAGGACCGGCATTACAGCTCCGCAATGTGAAGAGTGTTAAAGTTGATAATTTGGTTACTTATCCAGAGTTAGATAATATATTTGAGGTGTCGGGTAGGCGGTCTGAAAATATTAGTATTTTCTCTTCTTATGGAAAAGAACATTTGAAGATTGGCAAAGATACCCGTCCAAACATTGTAAAACTAAACACGTCTAATTGATATGAAAAAGATAATACTCGCTCTATTTTTATCCATAATATTTAGTCTTCAATTGTCTTCAAAAGAAGTATTTCCCGATGGAACACCAATCCCAGAATGGTTTAGACAAAATGAAGCGGTAGATGTCAGAACATTGGGTAAGATTTATCGGATCACGGATTATGGTGTTGCAAACGATAGTTCTGTGATTCAGACCGAAAAAATACAAGCAGTCATAGACAAGGCTGCCGAAGCAGGTGGGGGTGTAGTATTGATACCCAAGGGAACGTTCCTTAGCGGTTCTCTTTTCTTTAAACCCCAAACCCATTTACATTTAGAAAAAGATGCCGTATTGAAGGGAAGTGATGATATCAGTAACTTTGCAATTATTCCTACCCGAATAGAAGGACAAAGCATAAATTACTTTGCAGCGCTCGTTAATGGCGATAATTTGGATGGATTTACAATCTCAGGCGAAGGTACTATCAATGGCAACGGACTGCGCTATTGGAAGTCTTTTTGGTTGCGTCGCCAAGTGAATCCTAAATGTACGAACATCGAAGAACTTCGTCCTCGTTTGGTCTATATTTCAAATAGTAAGAATGTGAAATTATCAGGAGTAAGGCTCATAAATTCTCCGTTCTGGACAACTCATTTCTATAAATGTGAGAATGTAAAACTATTGAATTTATATATTTTCGCCCCCAAAGAACCGGTTAAAGCACCAAGTTCGGATGCTGTAGATATTGATGCTTGCACAAATTTCCATATCAAGAATTGCTATATTTCGGTCAATGACGACGGTGTTGCACTGAAAGGAGGCAAAGGCCCCCAAGCTGATAAAGACAGTAATAACGGAGGTAATCGAAACATAATTATAGAAGATTGCACATATGGATTTTGTCACGGGGTACTGACTTGCGGAAGTGAATCTATTCACAATCGTAATATCATTGTCCGCCGTTGTGTAGTGAATGATGCAAAGCGTCTTTTATGGCTAAAAATGCGTCCTGATACACCTCAAAATTATGAATATATATTAGTGGAAGATATTACGGGAGACGCATCCAGTTTTCTTTACATCAAACCTTGGACTCAATTTTTTGATCTGAAGGGAGAGAAGGAAATTCCACTTTCATATTCTAGTAATGTTACGATGCGTAATATTACGTTAAAATGTAATGTGTTTTTTGACGTTCGTCAGTCGGATCAATATCAATTATCAGATTTCACTTTCGAGAATTTAGATATTCAGGCAGATAAAAATGCCCAATTGCCAACTGACTTTATAAAAGGGTTTAGTTTGAAAAACGTAAAAATCAATGGGAAAAAACAGGATTGATCTTTAGAGATTACCTCAAAAACCAAAACTGACAAAACATATAGTCTTTCTGTCAAATTCCCTAAGGGTATTTACAGGAAGACTATTTAATTTTGTTCTCAATGAAACCATGAATTATACTAAATAAAAATGCGATAATATTGGATTGTCGAAAACTAATTCGGGAAAATCCAAGATGAAAACAAGATCGCTAATCTATCTAAATAAATACAATGAATAAGAATAATTTCTTAGCAGTAGACATAGGGGCTTCGAGTGGACGCACCATTTTGGGAACACTTAACAATGGTGTGCTTGAGATAAAAGAACTCACTCGCTTTGCCAATCCTCTGATTGAACTAAACGGACATTTTTACTGGAACCTATTGTCGCTGTACGAGGCCATCTTGGAAGGGCTAAAGAAAACAGTGCGAGATGGAATAGAAATATCTTCGGTAGGTATTGATACGTGGGGCGTGGATTTTATTGCTGTTGACAAGAATCAGGAAATATTAGGAATGCCGTATTCATACCGCGACCCGCATACAACTGATGCGCCGGAAAATTTCTTCAAACTTGTTCCTCGTCAGAATGTATATGAGTCTACAGGTATACAGATAATGAATTTCAATACCCTGTATCAGTTCTATGCGCTCGATCGAAATCAGTCTACAGTATTGAAAGAGGCGGATAAGGTAATGTTTATGCCTGATGCATTGTCGTTTATGTTGACAAAGAAAGTGGTCATGGAATATACCATTGCATCTACAGCTCAAATACTAAATCCATACACGAAACAACCTGATGTTAAACTGTTGTCTCATGTGGGTTTAGATGAAAATAAATTCGGACAATTGGTAATGCCCGGTACGGTGATTGGAAGTCTGTCGGATTCAGTTTGCAGACAGACAAGTATAAAACCTGTTCCCGTTGTTGCAGTTGCCGGACATGATACCGCTTCGGCCGTGGTTTCAGTTCCGGCTTTAGATGAGAATTTTGCTTATTTAAGTTCGGGTACATGGTCATTGATGGGTATAGAAGTGAAAGAGCCGATAATCAATGCGGAGACATACGATCTTAACTTCACCAATGAGGGTGGGGTAGACGGAACTATCCGTTTCTTGAAAAATATCTGTGGCATGTGGTTATTGGAGCAGTGCCGCAAAGAGTGGGGGGCAGAATTGTCTTATCCGGATCTTATTGGGCAGGCAATGGAATGTGAACCATTCGGGTATCTGATAAATCCTGATGCCGATGTGTTTGCCAATCCGGTGAGTATGACTCAGGCTATATCTCAATATTGTGCTGATACCAATCAAAAGACACTTCAATCGATAGGCGAATATGTTCGCTGTATTTTTGATAGCTTGGCTTTAAGATACAAACAGGTGTTGGAAAGTCTACAGGCATTAGCTCCATTTGCGATAAACCGTTTACATATCATAGGCGGTGGCTCTCAAAATAAATTACTGAACCAATTTACAGCAAATGCTTTAGGTATACCTGTTGTTGCCGGACCTACCGAAGCTACGGCGATAGGCAATATTATGATGCAGGCAAAAGCACTGGATATTGTTGATTCTCTGTCGGAAATAAGACAAATAATATGTGATTCGGTAGCACCTGTAACATATCAGCCGGAGAATACAGAGATATGGAACGAAGCCTATAATAAGTTTAACAAAATATGTAATAATAAATATAACCATGAAGAAAGATCACTTAGTAGAGAAAGCATACGAAATAGCTAAAGAACGCTATAATGCAGTTGGTGTAGATGTTGAAAAAGCTTTGGAAAACATTCAGAAGCTGTCTATATCTTTACATTGTTGGCAGGCAGACGATGTTGTTGGCTTTGAAAAACTTAGCAGTGTTGGCGGTGGAGGTATTCAAGCCACAGGGAATTATCCGGGACGAGCTCGTAACATAGACGAATTACGCGGCGATATTGAAGAGGTATTGAAATATATTGCCGGAAATCACCGTTTCAATTTGCACGCTATATATGGAGACTTCGGGGATAAATCTGTAGACAGAGATGAAATCCTTCCCGAACATTTTCTTAGCTGGATGCAATGGGCACAGGAAAAGAATCTGAAACTGGATTTTAATTCAACATCTTTCGGTCATCCGAAAAGCGGAGATCTTACGCTGGCTAATCCTGATAAATCGATTCGTGATTTCTGGATTGAGCATACCAAGCGTTCTCGTGCCATCTCCGAAGCTATGGGTGAGTTTCAAAATGATCCGTGTATTATGAATCTTTGGGTGCATGACGGATCGAAAGATGTAACTGTAAATCGTTATCTGTACCGTTCGATACTGGAAAAATCGCTTGACGAAATATTCGCCACTGAATATAAAAACATGAAAGATTGTATAGAGTCCAAGCTCTTTGGAATTGCTTTGGAGAGTTATACTGTCGGTTCTCACGATTTTTATTTGGGATACGGAGCGAAGAAAAACAAAATGGTGACTTTAGATACAGGTCACTTCCATCTTTCAGAAAGTGTTGCTGATAAGATTTCTTCTCTATTATTATTTACGCCGGAAATCATGTTGCACGTGAGTCGTCCTATTCGTTGGGATTCGGATCATGTAACTATATTGAGCGATGAGATAATGGATCTGGCAAAAGAGATAACAAGAGCAGACGCTCTTAATAAAGTTCATGTAGGGCTTGACTTCTTCGATGCTTCTATCAACCGTATCGGGGCTTATGTAATCGGTATACGTGCAACACAGAAAGCATTCTTGTTGGCTATGCTTGAGCCTCTTGCGAAGCTTCGTGAATATGAAGCAAACGGACAATACTTTGAGAGATTGGCTCTATTGGAAGAAGCGAAGAGCCTTCCTTGGAATGCAGTTTGGGATTACTTCTGTCTGAAAAACAATGTGGCAGTTGGCGAAGATTTTATACCGCAGGTACAGAATTATGAAAAAGAAGTAACATCTAAACGATGAATACGCTTATAGGTTTGGTTATTATAGCGATTGGAAGTTTAGGTCAATCAAGTTCCTATGTCCCGATAAAAAAAGTGAAGGAATGGTCGTGGGAAAACTTTTGGTTGATACAAGGAATATTTGCATGGTTGGTATTTCCAATGTTGGGAGCTTTGTTGGCTGTAAACTTTCAAGCGTTATTAGATGTCTATATTTCGGAAGCTGATGCAACACTGAAAACGATGATGTATGGCGCATTGTGGGGAGTCGGAGGTTTAACCTTTGGTTTGAGCATGCGTTATCTTGGAGTTGCTTTGGGGCAATCCATTTCGTTAGGTACATGTTCTGCTTTTGGAACTCTTATTCCGGCTATCCTTAGCGGCAATGATCTATTGTCGAGTCAGGGCATTATCCTCCTTGTCAGCGTAAGTGTTACTCTTGCTGGGATTGCGACTATCGGATATGCCGGTGCTCTACGGGCGAAGGATATGTCAGATGAAGAGAAGAAACAGGCTGTGAAAGATTTTGCGCTTAAAAAAGGATTATTGGTTGCTTTACTGGCTGGTGTTATGAGTGCATGTTTCAGCCTTGGACTTAATGCGGGAACTCCTACTCAGGAAAAAATAGCTGCATTGGGTGCAAATCCGTTTTTTGTACAAAATCCTGTAACTTTGCTGGTAACCATAGGCGGGTTCATCACTAACTTTGTATATTGTACATGGCAGAATAAAAAGAATGGAACTTTGGGGCAAGTTTTTTACACTCCTTCAAAGTTGATGGTTAACAATATACTCTTCTGTGCATTGGCCGGAGTATTGTGGTACTCTCAGTTTTTTGCATTAGGTATGGGTAAAAGTTTCTTCGAGCCGGGCAGTATTATGATGGCCTTCTCGTGGAGCATATTAATGTCGTTGAATGTTGTTTGTAGCAACATATGGGGCATTGTATTGAAAGAGTGGAAAGGAACAGGTTCTAAAACCATTTCAGTACTTGTGTTAGGTATGGCTATTCTTATATTCTCTTTGGTTCTGCCTAACTTGTTTTAAGTAATTTAAAATATTTATTATCGTTCTGCGTCATTGCGAGAATTTATTCGAAGCAATCCAATATACCAGAAAGAAACAGCATTGCACTGGATTGCTTCACCACAAGCGGTTCGCAATGACGACAGATATAGAGGCAAAAAATACATCATTAATTTTTATTGAATACTTAATATAAATTGAAAATAAAAATGAAATCAATACTAGATAATAATCCGGAATTAGCAAAACGGGT
>POVV01000418.1_pt1 | contig 28381 bp, 46 predicted proteins | sample 1560271 | NCBI WGS metagenome assembly POVV01 (sample SAMN08337232, study PRJNA429181) | Bioreactor metagenome, whole genome shotgun sequencing project. | biome: cows' rumen and soil; feature: anaerobic; isolation source: anaerobic chemostat enrichment culture, galacturonate as sole carbon... | reverse complement strand
AATTGGCAGGAAAAGAGTTTTTTGATACTGATAAAGATTTTCGGATAACAGAGTTCCTGCATTTTTGCAGCAAAATGCTTATTAAAGAGCCAAAGGAATCCGGGAAATCTCCATGTATGATTGTTTTCTGTGAATTTGAACAACAGTTTGAACTGATACAAAAGGCAAAAGAGTATGGGTTGAACAACTACATCAATTTAGTTTTTCGCAAGAACTTTTCTGCACAGGTATTAAAAGCTAATATGCGTATTGTTGGCAATTGCGAATATGGTGTTCTTCTCTATCGAGATAAGCTTCCTAAGTTTAACAACGACGGTCGTATGGTATTTAACTGTTTCGACTGGAAGAAGGATTCTGATACAAAGAAAATACATCCCACACAGAAACCCGTTTCTCTTCTGGAAAACCTTATTGAGATATTCACAGACAAGGGAGATGTGGTAATTGACCCGTGCGCAGGTAGTGGTAGCACTCTTTTAGCTGCGGCTCAATGTGACAGGAGAGCGTATGGATTTGAAATAAAGAAAGACTTCTTCCGAGACGCTCAAAAATATGTGTTGTCGAGAGTGCAGAGGAAATTATTTTAGAATCACCGCATTCGTAATCAAAGAAAATCAAATGAGAAAAATAGTTCACGCCTCACTATTTAGTGGCTTTGGCGGTCCTGACCTTGCAGCCAAGTGGATGGGCTGGGACAATGCCTTTCATTGCGAGATAAACGAATTTTGTAACACCATCCTGGAATACTGGTTTCCGGAATCAAAAACTTATAAAGATGTCACAACAGCAGACTTTACAGAATGGAGAGGGAAAATCGATGTCCTTACAGGAGGCTTTCCATGCCAACCTTTCTCCGTCGCAGGTCAACGAAAGGGAGCGGATGATAACCGCTACCTCTGGCCGCACTTTCTCAGAGTTATACGAGAAGTCCGACCCACTTGGGTTATTGGTGAAAATGTTGGTGGAATCCTCACGATGGTACAGCCCGGCGAGGAGATTGAAGTGGGATGCCAAGCCTCTTTGTTCGATGAAGGTAACAAGGAAACAATACTCGAACAAGAGTTCGTCGTCGAAACCATCTGCAAGGATCTTGAGCGTGAGGGATATTCCGTCCAACCGATACTTATTCCGGCTTGTGCCGTCGGAGCGCCCCACCGCAGAGATAGAATCTGGTTTATTGCCTACCGTACAGACGCAGGGATTGAAAGTATGCAACCGGGATGGGAAGACGGAGTTTTATCCGGTACATCTATTACCGACACCAATGGCAAGCGATGTAACAACCGGAGCGATAATTGGGAAGAACGACCAATTTATTACGACTGGCAACGGTACTCCGAGAAAGATCAATCAGAACGGGACAAACGGGAGTATAGGACTAGCGAGAATGGTTCAGTTGCTTCCTACACCAAAAGCTCAAGAGGCAAGAGGAAACGCAAGCAACAACCGGGGCAAGTTCAACCTGACAGACAAAATCGCAGAGATATACAAGCCAGCTGGCAAGACTTCCCAACTCAATCCCCTGTTTGTCGCGGAGATGATGGGATTTCCTGCGGATTGGACGGTATTACCTTTTCAAAATGGCGACAAGAATCAGTCAAAGGATTCGGTAACGCTATAGTACCACAGGTGGTACTTGAGATATTCAAAATGATAGAAGAAATTTATATTAACGATGTAGCCTAAGTTGGCTCAAAACATAAAGGAAAGGAGCTAAAGTATGATCCTCACTACTGATAAGATGGTTTTCGTTACCGATCAAGATGATTCGGATGGATATATTGAGAACCTTAGAACTGAGTACGGCACTAATCAATATCGCATAAAGATTGACCGTACACTTAACCCCCCATATTACGAACTATTCCATGAATGGAGGGAGGGCAAGAGAGTGATTAATGACCTCTTATCCGCTTCTAGCAAACTCGAGAATATTATATTTTACATAAATAAAAACATTCAATAAATAAAGAAAGAAAATGAAAACAAAATTCGTAAAAGAAACAGATCGTAAAGGCACTTATATTATTGAGGGTACATTTGATGGTACGTTTTTTAATATCACGAGGTTCATTTGTCAAGTTCAAAAACAAGAAACCGAAAAAGAAACGCAGGAATTAGCTGATTTTCTTTTATCAAAACTTAATTCCTAACTAAATAATAATGAATCAAATGAGCATAGGCGCCTTTAAATACTGGCTCCGAATCCACGGCTTTCATCTTAATCAATTCGGTACAGGTGAGAAGTGGAATCCAATCAAAGTAAAATCTAAAAAATCAAAGCAATGAAAAGACAAATCAAGTTCAGAGGAAAGAGAGTCGATACCGGTGAAATGGTTTTCGGTGATCTTATTCATGGTCAAGGTAGCAAATCAGGAAGAATGTACATACTTCCGCAAACACGTTATTATCCTGCTGGTTGCAATAATTTGGACGGATGGGAAGTTGATCCCGATACCGTCGGTCAGTTCACCGGACTACTCGATAAGAATGGAAAGGAGATATACGAAGGGGATATACTATTTCTTGGCGAAGACGACGACATTAAAATATATAATGAAGTCGGAATAAAAGATGGATGTTTTGGTTATATCGGAGAAATCAACGGTGAGTTAATTCCGTTTTGTCACAGCAATGTTACAGAAGAAATTGTAGGTAACATCCACGATAACCCCGAACTACTGAAAGGAGGTAAAGAATGAAAGAGTACACAGTAACAATAAGACGAGAGACGCAAATAAAAATAACTATTGATGAAAATATAGTCGACAAAGAAGCTCTTGATGCTATACAATACCATTTCGACGAAGATTTATTTGAGTTAGACAGCTGCGTAGATCAGCGCGCTTGTGAAGATACTTATACCGAGGAAGAAATAGGATATATGAATTATGCAAAGCATTCTGCCATGCACAAGATCGGTCTTACAAACGAGTTTATTACACTTGAAGGAGGACACACAAATGCGCTCATTGAACAAGATGATTTTGAATTTGATATAAATGAAGAAGATACTGTATGAAAGCAATCACCATCAAACAGCCTTGGGCGTCCTTAATCGTCCACGGCATCAAAGACATCGAGAATCGAACTTGGCCATGCCCTAAGAAGTATATCGGGCAAAGAGTACTGATCCATGCCTCTTCCTGTTCGTGGACTTGGCACCGGGTATTGAGTTATATGACAAAGCCAATGGCATCTATATTCGAGAAATTGGGTTACAATGGTGAATGGGTGAGAAATCAGCCTACCGGTTCCATCATTGGCAGCGTCAAGATAGTAGACTGCGTACAAAACCACCCTTCTGTATGGGCGGAGAAAGGAGTTTACAACTGGGTACTCGCCAACCCGATACTATTTGAGAAGCCTATACCGGCAAAAGGTAAGTTGAGCTTCTGGGACTATTCCGGTGTAATTGAGGAAGGAGGTAAGCCATGAGTAAACTAGTTACCTTATTGAAAGCTATTGGCATTATGATAGCCTTCGTAATAGCTTTAATAGTTATAGGCATTATCATTCATTGGAACTATTATTTGCATGTTTTCTTTATCGCCTGTGCAATTATTGCTGGCGTCTACTGGCTTTATCGGCAGATGCGTCCAAAGAAGAGGTATTACTTTGTTCTGTATTCTCATGGCAGAGGTTTTGGCGCTTGTTACATTAATGTGACGGGCTTATTTATCTGTAAGGATGTAGTAGACTTTATCAACAATAAGTTTTTCAATGGAGATGGCCATATAGTTGTTCTCAATTACAAAGAGATTTCAAAAGAAGAGAATGAAGCACAATTGAAAGGAGGAGCAAAATGATACCCTACCAACTAAGCCATGATTACACCATGCTCAAGCAGTTGCTTGACGAGGGGAAAGAAATTGTTTGTTTTGCCGACTACCGATGGTCTGATGGTAAAACATTGCGTGATGTCTGTCATGCAAGATGTCATGTGAAAGACAAGTCGTATAATGTGTGTTCTCGAGGGCAAGAGTATGCCGGTTGGAGCGACTGGTATTTGGAAAACCAGCCTGATTTTACCTTTGAGAAAGCGATGGAGAAAGCGAATATTGAATTTATACCACCTACATTATGAAAGAATTAGAAAAAGCAGCAAGCGAAGAACTGTTACATAGTTATGCGATTATAGTCGATGGGGAGTTAGCATACCAAAGGCAGGCAATGCTTAATATGTTTCACAAAGGTGCTCAGTGGCAAGCCAAGCAATCCCCATGGATCAGCGTAGAAGATAGGTTACCTGATACTGACAACGGACAATCTCTTTATGAAGTCCTCGTAAAGATGAACGATGGCAGATGTTACGTTGCTGCTAATATCGACGTGGAGCGTTTGGCAGAGATAGGCGAAGTTACTCACTGGATGCCAATACCCGAATGATAAAGGACGGGGCTATCTTCCATATGGGCATAAAAAAAGCCCATCTTCCCAGACGAGCAATCTTTGTTAACCTTAAATCTAATACTATGAAAAACACAGTACAAATGTACGGATTTTCTGGAAACCTCCAAATTTATAAATCAAATCAGCGTGTTTTATAACATGGTTTAATAGATATAATAAACTTGTTAACAGTTAACGTAATTAATTTCAGTTTTAACAAACAGCGTAAAAATGATTGAAAGTCAATCTTAAATCACGTTAACATACTGATAATCAGCAAATAAACAAGTTTTAAAAATTGTATAACTCACTCATAATCAGTATCTTTACAATACTAAAAGATACCAATAATAAAATATACGATTATGGCAAAGCAATTAGAAACTCAGATGAACGATGTTCAAGAAGCATTAGGCAATTTAAGCCTTTGCTTGAAATTAGCTCTTGATGATAAAGAACAGTTTATTAAAGAATACGGCTCTCGTTTGTACGCCGCGTTATGTGGTATTTCAGCAGAAACTAGTATAAACGAATGTAAGATAAACGAGATACTTTATAAGTAAGTTTAACCAGCAGGGCGAAAGCCCTGCACAATACACACGATTATGAAAGCAACTTCCATATTAGTTAAAAAGACTGATTTAGAACTATTGATTGAAAGCGGTGATAGAACAGCTATCAATAAAATGATTGAGCAAAAAGATAGAGCGTTAGAAGAAGCTGTTAACAATGCAGAATTTCAGTCAAGCATAGGTCTTGATGAAATGGCAGATAACGAGGTATCAAGAGCAAAGCTATTAATGCGAGACATCGCTAAATTAAAAGCAGCCATCTAATATAAATCATTAGGGCGATAGCCCTACATAATACGCACGATTATGAGCCGATTAGAAATATTAAAATCCTCTCTTGAAAAGAAAGAAGCAAAGTTTGATAGCATGCTTGATGCCCACATTAAAGATGTAAAGAGTGCAAACGGGCAGCCATTGAATGATAAGCGAAACGGTTATGTAACACTTAATCGGTGGGACAAACAAAACGATGCTCTTTCAAACCAGCAGAAAGAAATAGAGAAAACAAAGAATGCCATCGAAAACGAAGAATGGAAACAAAAGGATATTGCAAAGCATAAGTCTACAATGCCGGTTGAGATTTTAGAGCTTATCGAAAATGGTACTCTAAAGCAGTGGGGTAAATATCCATATATTATGTTTGTTGATGGTGTAGATAAAGCCCGCATAATTTGGGACGATAAAAAGAAGGTTGTTATGCACAAATTTACAAACGCCTTGACTGACAAAGAGCAGAGAAGCAAGTTTGCTAAGGTGTATAATCAGCTTCATGCTTCTATAAATCAAAGTAAGTAATAATCTGGTAGTCGTAAGGCCACCACAATATAAAAGTAATGAAAAATTTAAAAACAAGTCAAGTGGTTCTTTCGTACAAGAACGAAATCAAGAAAGATGATCGAGTAAAGATTACAATGTCAGAGAATGCATATCGCCTACTGATTGAGGACGCTTTTTGTGAAAACACGATTGAGCACCATGTATCAGTAAAAGCGATTTTACTAAATGTGAGATTCGAGGTTCTTGGCATAGTTGATGTTGCTGAAGGTGGTATTAGCGAAACACCCATTGATATACGGATGATATTTCAAGCAGCTCTTTTATCCAATGCTTCATCTATAATGTTAGCAAGGAATTCGCCATCTGGTAGTATTGTACCTGGTGTAGAGGATAGGAGTTCATCAAATCGCCTTAAAGAAGCATGTAGGGTATTAGGATTCAGCTATAACGATTTCTTGATTATTACATCGGAGCAGTATTATAGTTTTGCAGACGAAGGATTAATTTAATGGAAACCAAAACAAGTAAAGCCGTGTCCCTGTTCCGCTCTGGATACTTGAAAGAGGCGTTGTTAATATTCCGAACCTTTCGCATTGGATTTACCAAAGATGAACGCAGGACATTACAGATTGCCAGTGAAAGCCTTTCAGGTAATTCCTCATTCTACCAGCAGATCGGAATTGATACCAAAATGGAGGTTGAAAAAAGCAAAGAGTTATTAACTAAAAAATATCTTGGCAATGAAAACTGATAAAAACGGTTGCAGCGCCTGCCTACTAGGTAAAGAGCAATACGAAACATTCACCCATCGGGGTGAGAAATATTATCAATACGATTACCGACATGCCAACGGTGAACTATTTAGCTGCGTAAAACCCACCCTCGAAGAATGCAGGGAAGAATGCAATAAATGGATAAATGATCGTTTTTAGTTATTTTCGAGGCAAAAGTGATTGTTTTTCAATCATAATTTGTATATTTACACCAGATTTTGATATTTAACAGAATTGGAGTATTGGCAGCGCGGAAAGACGGCTTTTGCTAATTGCGTAGCACAGCATTGCATCAGAAAAGGCTTGCAACTATAACTTAGGTGAAAGTGTAGGTTAAGTTTGACAGTCGGGAACAGACCGGCAAACGGATATTACAGAGTGGCTCTGAATAGCAAGTTGAAGAATATGTCATACGAACTTAGGTGTCAGGCATAATACGCTATAAAGGTGGTTCGATTCCATCAATACCCACAACGCACGCAATAAAGGTTAGCATTGCAGAGTATGAGCGTGTTGCTTTGTAAACGGGTGAGGCTGTTCGTTGCATAAGACCTCAACAAGAACTACCTAAAACGCACAGGAATTGAATGTTCTTTGACGGATCGGAAAGACGATCAATCGAGGCTTTGGCGAAAATGGCAGACGCATCGGGCTGTGGAAAAGTATCGGTTTAAATACCGACCCGATTAAGGCGCTTTAAAACAAGTGTAATGCAAATTAAGACTTTCGGTGGTGTTTTTGCTCCGTAACTTAAAGAGGGTAAACTAAGAATTAACCGTGCAGGTTCGAATCCCGCAAGCCTCACAAATGGGATATGTAATCGAGGAAGAACTCGCTTACTTGACAAGTCCGTGAGTTAAAGGAGCCACTTCACGGTGATTAAATAAGATATACATGTTGATGCTTATTTAAGAGTGCGTGATAAGTAAAGAGAAAATCATAAATCGTAAAGTATCCCATTGTTTTATAGTGTATAGAGTCGTATGTAATCCGTAGTAGTATGTCGAAAGAGTATGATTATCTAGTTGTTGGCGCCGGTCTTAGCGGTTCTGTATTTGCCCATGAGGCAAAGAAGCGAGGGTATAAATGTCTTGTCGTAGACAAACGTTCGCATACTGGTGGTAATACCAGGTGCTATAGCGATAATGGCATAAATGTTCATTTGTATGGACCGCATATCTTCCATACTAACAATAAAGAAGTTTGGGATTACGTGAACTCATTCGTTGAGTTCAATCGATATACAAACTCTCCCCTTGCATGCATCAACGGAAAGGTGTATAACCTACCATTCAACATGAACACCTTTTATCAGTTGTGGGGGGTTAATACGCCACAAGAAGCTCAAATGAAAATAGATGAGCAACGGAAGGGGTTCGCCAACGTTTCCAAACCCGCTAATTTGGAGGAACAAGCATTGAAGATATGTGGGCCTGACATATACAACCTATTCATTAAAGGTTATACCGAAAAGCAATGGGGGCGCGAATGCTCCGGCCTCCCGACTTCAATCATAAAACGCATTCCATTCCGGTTCACTTATGATAACAACTATTTTAACGATAGGTATCAAGGAATACCCATTGGAGGGTATAATAGATTGATTAACTTATTGCTTGATGGAATAGAAGTGCGTTGTGGGGTTGATTATATAAAGAATAGAAGCGAATTGAATCAGCTTGCAGATAAAATATTCTATACCGGCTGTATTGATGAGTACTTTGGATATATGTATGGCAAACTAGAGTATAGGAGCCTGTGTTTTGAGCATAAGACACTTCTTGGCACAAGCAGCTTTCAGGGTAACGCAGTAGTGAACTATACAGGAGCCGATACGCCATACACTCGTATTATTGAACACAAGCATTTTGAGTTTGGCGTCCAATCTCATACAGTGATTACATACGAATACCCAGATAAATATACTGGTAATAACGAGCCTTATTATCCAGTCAATGATTTGATTAATAACTCCACGTATAACAAGTATAAAGAGCTAGCAGATAAGCATAACGATGTTATATTCTCTGGGCGACTCGCTGAATACAGGTATTACGATATGGATGATGTTGTCGAAAATGCGCTGAAGTTATGGAAGTAACGATAAGACCTCAAAGAGTATCTGACGCTGACAAAAGTTGGCTAATGCGCAAGAACAGGGAGGTATGGAAGTATGCTATCTGTGAAAGTCCATACGGGCCACTCACCCATGAAACAGAAACCAACTTCTATAAAGAACATGTGGAACGTGATGATTGCATACGCTTTGCGGTCATTGCCGATGGCGAGTACGTCGGCAATGTGTTCATCGATAAAATCTTCAATGGAAATGGTGAGCTACGCACGCACATCTTCTTAAAGGAGTATTGGGGTAAAGGGATTGGCTATGAGTGTAACCGTTTAATCCTTGAATATGCGTTCAGAGTTGCTAAGATGAACTGCGTGTATCAATATATCAGTCACGATAATATTGCCAACATCAGGAATGCAGCAAAGTTGGGATTTGAATGCGTAGGTATAAAGGATATCAATCCAGATGTAGAACATTTCAAAATAAATAGAGAGCAATGGATAAAAGAATCGAAGTAATAGAGTTGCCAGTTTCTGATCTAAAGACAGAGTTCGGGAACCCTCGTAAGCCGCTAAAGAAAAAGGCAAAGGAGAAACTGAAGGAATCACTTGATAATCTTGGCGATTTTGGCGTGATCGTGATTGACGAAAATAATAACATTATATCTGGTCATCAACGAGTTTCTATACTCAAAGATAATCCGGATACTCCTGTTTTATGCAAACGTCTGATCGGGTATTCTGAATCTGAACTAAAAGCTATCAATATTAAAGCTAACACCCATGCCGGTGAGTGGGATATGGATAAGCTGGCCGAATGGACCGCTGATTTAAAGATTGATTTGAGTCTTGACCTTGGTAATCTAACTACCCAAGAAGCAAAAATTAAAGACATGGAGCTAATTCGCTACGAGAAGTATGACTATGTTATGATAGTGTGTCGAAACGAAATAGATCACCTTAACCTCACCCGTGCTCTCGGCATAGAAGATCAGAAAGTTCTTGTCGCTAAGACATCCACGAAAGATAGAAAAATCAAAGCTCGTGCCATTTGGTATGATGATATAAAAGCCCAAATAACCCCTAAAACAGATAAAGAATGAAAGGTTTCAACGTACTACTTACGTGCTGCTCCATCCACGTAAAAGAAATGATAGATTGTCTAAAGAACAATGAAGATGGGGTACCTGTAAATGTATATGTTGCAAACTCTGTTGCCGCAAATCTTCCACCGGCTGAATTATCAGATGGAAACCTTGTCGTTCCGTCTGTTACTGCTCCTGAATACATCGAAACACTCATATCCATTTGCAAGGAGCACGGTATTTCGATTATCATGCCTACCGCAACGCTGGAACTTGAGATAATGGCTCATGCTAAAGACCAGTTTGCGCAGAATGGAATCCTCGTTTCTGTTTCCTCGATTGAAAGTTTACTTGTGGCCAATAACAAGATAGCTCTTTATGGGTGCTACTCTGACCTCATGCCGAAGCAGACTATCCCAAACGGAGTATCTGATGTAGATTCTTTCGCCGCATTGTTCAAGTACAAGAATAGCTCTATTTGCTGCAAGGTTGATAATATGTGTGGCGGTAAAGGGTTCGCTATTGTAGACGATAAGAAGTGCAACGACACCTCTCTATTTAATAAGTTCGGAGAGAACAGATACATATCCCTGCATGATTTGAAAGCTGTTGTAGGCAATGGCAAGAATCGTGTCATCCTACAACAGCGCATTGAAGGGCTTGATTATACCGTGAGTGTGCTCGCCAACAAAGGAGTAGTTACTCATATTTGCGGATATGTAGGTTACTCTATGGTATTTGGTTCTATCATGTATGGAGAAATCCAATCAAACGAAATAGCTTATAAGATTGTAAAGCGAATTGTTGCTGAGCTTGAACTTGATGGTAATGTAGCTTTCGATTTCATTCTCAAGAAAAATGGAAAGGTTGTACTACTTGAGATAAATCCACGCATCAACGCTTCTCTCCCATTCGTTCGACAAGCCGGGTGCAACATGATGTATCTACGATGTAAGCAATTGCTTGGATATGATGCACCATCTATGTGTGATTTAAACTATGGACTAAAGATGAAAAAGTTCTATGACACCAGATATTACATTTAACATATATGTCATGTCGTATCGGAGACCTCACAAGATAATGACTAAGAACTGTCTTGAATACTGCACTTATGTCGTTAGGGAAGAGGAAGCTGATGCTTATAGGGATGCCGGTATAGATAATATGTTGGTTATCCCTAAAGGAGCTACACTTGAATGCGGTGGAAAGGTTCACAGCTTCATGTCTACGCTGTACTGGATTATTGAGAATACTCCAGAAGATGTGATATTCGTTGCTGATGATGATATTAAGCATTTTTGCTACCGCCTTGATACGTACACCGCGATCACCGAAGAAAACTACCCAGACTGGAAAGAAAGAACCTGCGATGAAATTCTCCGTATCGGCCAGCAGTTGTATGATTTGAATCTCGGTCTTGCTTTCGATAATCCGCAAATGGCTCTGTATGTGTATGACAAGGAGTTTTGCTTCAAAGGGATGCCCGGTCATGTACGATGGATTAATAAAAAGGCACTTAAAGCCAAATACGACTTGACCGATCCAGCAATATCCGATGTAGATATGATGCTTCAGGAGTTACTAATGAACCGAGTGGTCCTGCTGCCTAAGTATTTCCATAGCTACGGCATTCAGGCCTCCAACGAAGGAGGCGTAACCATTGATTCCAAAAGGAACTACGAATATAGATGTGCAATGAAAAATAAATGGGGAAAGTATTATGATTTCGACTTTAGAAAAAATACAGCAAAGATTAATGTTAAGCGGTGATTTGAAAACACCCTTATACATTGCAGATAAAAGTGATTTCAGACGCAATATAACTGATTTTATTGCCGCTTTCAGAAGTCATTACCCCAATTACAGTATTGGGTATAGCTTCAAAACGAATTACTGTAAGGAATTTATCAGCGTAGTAAAAGAAATAGGTGGATATGCCGAGGTTGTTTCTCCTGTCGAATATAATCTTGCACGCAATCTCGGATTTGATAATAGCAGGATTATATACAATGGCATTATTCCTGACTTGTTAGACAAGTTACGTGTTGCCAATCAAGGCGGAATCGTAAATGTAGACAATGTGCATGAGCTCGCTAGCCTTGTTGATTTATCCAAGTCACCATTGAACATTGGAGTACGTTTGAATTTCGATATAGGTAATGGAGTAGTTTCGCGGTTCGGTATAGAAGTTGGCAGCTCCGATTACCAATACGTGAAAGATGCCCAACGCTCTGGCGTAATAAACATCAAGTGCATTCATTGCCACATTTCCTACGCTCGTGGGCTTTCATATTTCAAGAAACGTGCTGAAAGGATGGCGAAGTATGCGAAAGAACTCGGAGCCACAATCGTTGACATTGGTGGCAATATGTTCGGTCGCATGGATGATAGCCTAAAGGTTCAGTATGGAGAATACATCCCATCGTATAACGAATACGCTAAAGTTATAGGCGAAGTCTTTGCAAGAGAATTCCCCAACGGAGAAGTACAACTGATTACAGAGAATGGTACTCCGATAGTTTCTACTTCCATGTCGTTGCTGGCAACTATCATCGGCAAGAAAATCATCAAAGGAAAAACAATGCTCGTTGTTGATTGTAAGCGTGATGATGTAGGTTTTGTATGCCATACTAAAAATCCTCCTTGCAAATCACTTGCTTGTACTGGTGAATATGTCGAGCACGCCACCATCTACGGATGCACTTGTATAGAGAACGATATTATCCATCGTGACTATTCCGGATATGCCAATATCGGTGATAAGATAGTTATTTCCAATGTAGGAGCCTATGGGTATAATGTTTCAAATGATTTCATCACCTGCAAGCCCCAAAGTGTTTGTTTTGACTAAAATAGTGGCAGTTAAACCTTGTTTAATCTATTGTTAATCAGTTGTTTAAATTTTATCATCTCGCTTAAAATCGGTATCTTAGCTATATAAAAGAAAAGCAAAGTATAACTTAAAAACAGGAGATAAAGAAATGAAAGCGACTAGAATGAGTATTGCAATAAAAAAAGCAAAAGCCGAGAGAATACTTGCAAAAGCATTTGAAGATGAATATGCAGGTCTGATTACTTCACAAGAAAGAGTTCAGATAGAGAGTAAGTATTCTCCAGTATTAAATCAAAAATAAAGCCAATATGGATACGATGAGCAATTTGAACGAAAACGAGAAAAAGGTTCTCGAATGCATGATTGAGAATACAAAAGATAACGGTGGTTTTATTCTAGATGAACTTAACTGTTTCGGTGAGTTCACAATCAACCAGTTGAAGGGATATGCTTCTTCTTTGCAGAAGAAAGGATTTGTAGAGATGTATGGAAGAGATAGTTATAACGATGGCAGAGCATTTTATTGATTAAGATTATGGCAGTAACATTATACACAAAAAACGGTCACAATATGTTTGAGGTATCATCCCTCATTCAGAAAGCAATTCGCAGGAGTAACAAAGATTACGCCTGCTATGCCGCCAATGAATTGATGCCGAGATTCAGAAACTATCTTTGGAAACGCATTCTATGCGTTTCAGCAGAAGACTGCTACGACTTGGTAACTAATCGCATTGTAGCCTTGAAACAAGCTGATGATTCACAAGGATGGCAACAGAAGTCGCCTATATTCATCGAAAAGGCTCTGTCAATCCTTCTTACAACAAGAAAAAACAGGGATGCGGACTATTTTGCCTGCAACCTTTTGAACTCAAGGGATCGGATTGAATTTGGTAAAGATGAGTACGTAGGAGCCAATGCCGGATGCTATACCAAAAACGGGCATGACATGTTTTTGGTCTCTGGATTATTGGAGCGTGCAATAATGAGCAAAGATGATGTGAAAGCTGGGTATCTCGCAAATGAACTCATGGTTAGGTACCGTGAATTTCTTTGGAAACAGCTTATCGCTATTTCCAGTAATATGAATTACCATCAAGTAACTAATGAAATAGTCGCCTTAAGGAAGGCGGACGATATGCAGCCTACAACCTCTATCAAATCATCAATCTTTGTCGCCAAAGCTATTACTGTAATGCTGAAGGTTGTAAAGTATGGCTACTGTGATTTCTACGTGGATGACTTTTCTTGCCCAGATGTGTGCCTAAAAGACTACAACAACCGAAAGATGGTAATTCCAGACTACGTGTTTGACTGCCATACTCACAAAGGTAAGCAGATGGGAAGAACGAAGCAAGAGTTTGTTATTTCTGAACAAGCCGCACTTACTCCACACAAGATTGGAGAATATGATTATCTAAGTTGGGATCGTTTTTTCTACCTGTGTGAGAATGGGTTCTTTGATAAAGATAATATCACTCCACGTCCAGATGATGCGCGAATGAAAGAGATTGCTGATGGATGTGTGCAACAGTCGTTATTTGATTAATGTATAATTATAAGGGCATGAAGAAAATATATAAATATCGAATGCTGTGGTCTATGTATTGCATCTGCACCATACCAGTGCTTCCAATTATTTTTATCACTTATATATTCGACAGGATTAGTGATTGGATAAGTAACAAGTATGAAGCAGTAAAAAATGTGATTATCAGAAAGTATAAACCATAATATCAATAAATATATGAGCAAGAAAATAAGCATAGAAATTGATTCAGAGAAAGTATTATCGGAGATTGAGATAAAAGAAGCATTGGAGTATTACGGATGGAAGGACGTTCTGAGCGTGATACACTGCCAAGTTGGAGCACCTGAAATAATAGAAGAGATAGGAGAAGGTGAAGCGATTGACTTCCTTATAGACAAAGGGTATAAAGTAGAAAAATGATGATATATGGATAAACCAAAATGTATCACCTTTGATCCGTCAGCTCAGGATGCTTTGCCGGAACATATCAAAGCTAAAATGGAAGCTGATAGAGCCGAATCGAGAATGAAGCGAGTAAACTACGCATATTGCAAACACTCGTATGTGAATGAAAATCTTCATTTTGATGCTGGATATATTGAAGCTATACCGAAAGGGGAACGATTTCTAGCAAACGAAAATTGGCGATACGCTACTGCCAGCGAAGTAAGAGAGTTTTTTAGTACACCATCATTTAAAAGACCTAAAGGAAGGTATTTAGCAGAATGAAAAGACAAACAAAATTCAGAAAACTAATAAACCAAGAATAACATGGGAAATTACTACGATGAAAACGGTGTCTATCATGTGATAGCGAAAGATGATGATGCTTTAGATGGAGGTCGTTATGGATGGAAAGGCTCTTCTACCAAAACAGGCAATAACTGCAAGGATATCGCCAAGCGTAGAAAGAAAAATAAAAACAAGAAAACTCATAGGAGGTAAATTATGAAAGCAGAGGATATAATAACCTACAATGCCTGCCACGTATCTGATGGGGAACTATATGAAGGCTGGCGTGTTGGATGCGACGACTTAGTATTCAGGCGTGGTGCTGATGAAGCAATGTTGGTAAAAGAGGAAGAAGTTAAGCAGAAAGCTATTGAAGCCTTTCGTGTTATGGGTGAAGAAACTCGCTTTGATATAACCACCGATGTGCTAATTAAGGCAAAAGAGATTTTTATGCATGAGTTAAATAAATGACAATATATAGATTATGGGAAAGAAGGAAAGACAAGAGTTATTCTTGAAGTACTTCAAAGAAGCTAAAGGAATTGTGTCTTATGCCTGTCAAAAGATAGGCATAACTCGTTCATGTTATTACAAGTGGCTCGATACAGATCCAAAGTTTAAAGAGAAGTGCGAAGAAGTGAATGAAGAGGTTATTGATATTGTTGAGTCCAAATTGCTCTCTGCTATCAATAACGATGATTTGACCGCTACGATTTTCTATCTGAAAACCAAAGGAAAGAAGCGTGGTTATGTTGAACGTATTGAGCAGAATGTTAGTGTGAACCCCTTCGAGCAATTGATGAGATCTTTGCCTGACGAACCCGAAGATTAATGAAGAAAGAGGATAAGGCTATACTGTACATGAGAGAGTGGCGTGCAGACTGGAATAAGTTTGTTCGTGATGTCTTGAAGGCTCGCTTGGACAAAGAACAGCAGGATATTATTACGTCCGTTCAGTTCAACCCAATGACTGCTGTAGCCTCAGGTACAGCGCGTGGAAAAGATTTCGTGTCTGCTTGCGCTTGCCTTTGTTTCTTTTATTTAACCCCTCGATTCGACTCCACAGGTAGACTCGTTAAGAATACAAAGGTTGCCATGACTGCGCCAACCGGCAGGCAGGTCGAGAACATTATGACGCCCGAAGTTCGCCGGCTTTTAAGGAATGCCGGATGTTTACCCGGTCGTCTTGTAGCAAATGATATTCGCACTGATTATGAAGAATATTTCTTAACTGGCTTCAAAGCTGACGATAGAGCTACCGAAGCGTGGTCTGGATTCCATGCTGTAAACACCATGTTTGCTGTTACTGAAGCTTCCGGTGTCTCCGAAACAATCTTCAACGCTATTGAGGGTAACTTGCAAGGAAACTCTCGTCTACTTATAGTATTCAATCCCAATGTTACGACCGGGTACGCTGCCAAGGCGATGAAGTCAGACCGTTTCTCTAAATTCCGTCTAAGCTCCCTCAATGCAGAAAATGTAGTCAGTAAAAAGCAAATTATACCCGGACAGGTAGACTACGAATGGGTGAAAGACAAAGTGATAAACTGGTGCTCCCCTATTCAGAAAACAGATTTCAATACTGGTGAAGGGGATTTTGAATTTGATATAGAGGAGAATGGAGTATCAAAAAAGCAGCTATTCCGCCCAAATGATCTGTTCCGTGTGAAGGTGCTCGGCATGTTCCCGAAGGTTGCAGAAGATGTGCTCATACCCTATGAGTGGATTGAGATTGCTAACGCAAACTGGAAACGGCTGCAAGAAGATGGATTCATTCCTAAGAAAAGCCCAAAAATAGGCGTCGATGTCGCTGGTATGGGACGAGATGATAGCGTTCTTTGCCCTCGATATGGTAACTACGTTCCCGAATTTGATGCACACCAGTCTGCCGGAGCTGCGGATCACATGCATGTTGCTGGAATGATCACCAAGTATCTTGACAAGAAAGGAGCAAAGGCTTATATTGATACTATCGGTGAAGGAGCTGGTGTTTTCTCTCGATTGCAGGAGCTTGGATACAAGAACGCTTTTTCATGCAAGTTCTCTGAAAGCGCAAGAAGATTAAATGATATAACTGGAGAATATACATTTGCCAATATGCGCGCTTATCTTTTCTGGGCTGTACGGGATTGGCTTAACCCAAAGAATGGCTTTGGTGCCGCTCTCCCACCCTGCGACAAGTTGATGGAAGAGGCCACGGAAACTCATTGGAAATTTATGAGTAACGGAAGTATTATAATTGAGCCAAAGGAAGATATTAAGAAACGTATCAAGCGCTCTCCTGACTGGTTTGATGCACTTGCGAATACGTTCTATCCGCATGATTATTTAGCTGTCAGTGATGAAGAGATAATGAAATATTTTTTATAAAAAATAAAAAGATGAAACAACAAGATTTAAACCGTATGGCAATATTCTTAGGTCAGAAACTGCCCATTCCAAATGAAGAGCATATAGCATGTACTATCAATAAAATAGAAGCAAGGCTGCAGGAAAAGAAAATCAATAAGTTTGTGAACGCTTCCGTTAAAGAAGGGTATGAAAAAGTATTGGAAATACTCAAAAACAACGATGTCACTTTTGATGGATATTACGAATTGAAAACGGTACAATCAAAATCTATTGTCGCTATCGCCGTAGATTATCTAAATGGTGAATGTGCGCAGGAGGTTTTATGTAACATACCACTTAAATAGCTGAATATTATTTGCTTTTCAAATAATTATATATCTTTGCAAACATAAGCGTAACCACGGTGTGAAGGAGCACCGCACTCAAATTATGGACGAAATCACCACTATTCTTGATAGTTCAAGGCCTATTGCCGACGTTGTCAGTGACTTAAAAAACAAGTCAGTATCTGTTCCCGAATGGAGTAAGCTGCAGGACGACTATGAGCCCACCAAGCATCACATTGTAGATGACAAGGACACTCGGAAAGATAAAACCAAATCTGACGGAACCGTAGAAAAAGCTTCTCGTATCTACATCGGGCTTGAAAAGCTCCTCACTAAACGTACCACTGAGTTTGCGTTTGCTATTCCTGTTAGACGCATATATCATAATACAGAAGACAACGATAAACGCAAACAAATAGCTAAAGCTATTGAAGCGATTTATAAGTACGCCCGTATTGATAGTGAGAATATCAAGCGTGGTAACGCCTACTTTGCGTCCTGCGAGATATTCACAATATGGTATGCAGTGAAAAAGCCAAACTCTCTGTATGGCTTTAAAAGCAACTACAAACTTAAATGTAAGACTTATTCCCCAATGGGTGGAGTGAAGTTATATCCCCTATTTGATGAATTAGACGACATGCTTGCTATGTCGTTTGAATATACGAAGAAAATCAACGATAAAGAGGTTACTTTCTTTGAGACATACACATCTGACAGGCGCTATAAATGGAAACAACAAGATGGAACGTGGATAGCTATATCTGAACCACAGGCTATAATGTTAATGAAGATTCCCGGAGCTTATGCCTTCCGACATGTACCAATTTACCATGGGCTTACCCATATTCGCGAAGAAATAGAATATACATTATCTCGAAATTCCGATGTTATCGCCTATAACTCCGCACCTGTGCTAAAAGTTGCAGGCAAATTAACCGGTGAAGAAGACAAGGGGGAATCGCGCAGAGTTTTTCGTTTAGAAGAAGGCGGTGATGTCGGTTACGTTTCATGGACGCAAGCTATCGAAGCCTTGAAGTATCACGTAGAAATTTTACTAAAGCTATTCTTTATGCAAGGGCAAATGCCAGACCTCTCATTCGACAATATGAAAAGTTTGGGAAATATTGGATTCGATGCAAGACAAATGATTTTATCAGACGCACATCTAAAAATTGGCGATGAGTCAGGAGCATGGATTGAATTCTATGAACGCGAATGCAGTGTGATTAAAGAATTCTTAAAGTTTATGAATGGTGAATGGGTAGATGAAATCGACAATGTGGAGGTTGAGCATATTATTACCCCGTTTATTCAGAATGACGAAGATGCATTAATTAGTCGAATGCAGAAAGGAAATGGAGGAAAGGCTATTTTCAGTCAACTTGATTCCATTCGCATGGCCGGCTATTCCAATAATCCAGAAGAAACATTGAAGCAGATACAGGCTGAAGACAAAGCTTCGGTTGAAACAAGAATTAGCAACATATTTGAAAGATCTGAATAGTATGATAGTACCAATAGATAGTATGAGTTTTGCTGAAAGTGAATATCATCGTGGAAATAAAATTTGGAACGCACAAACTCTTTACGACTTCGCCAAAGCAAAGGAGTATCCTATTATGGATATGCCACTGTGGTGTATTGACCTGACGGCAGAAGCTTTTGAGTGCAGCCAACTCCACAGCTTTATATTTCAGTGCAAGCGCGTTCGTGATTGTTCCCTTCAATATCCTATCATGCTAGATGATACAGGGCAAATAGCTGACGGCTACCACCGCTTATGCAAAGCAATACTCGAAGGTAAAAAAACGATAAAGGCCATACGGCTTTTAGAAATGCCAGCTCCTGATAGGATTGAAGAGGGATAATAGCAAGGAGAGAGACATCTCGTCCAAGCGTAATTGTTATAGATAAGTAATCTATTATATGCCAAAACCTAAGATTCCAAATCAGAAGAAGAAATATCAAGAACTCGATAACCGGCTAAACAGATATGTAGCCCTTGTCGAGCAGATATATAACACTCTCAACCTAGAAGCCGCTAAGATTGCGCTGAATACTGAATACGATATCGATAGTGGTGTTGTTTTCAAATTCTCTGATTACCCCCAAGCTAATAAGGCTATCGCTGACATCCAAGCACAGTTTGTGAGTGATGTTCGCTCTGTTATCTATCGCGGAGCTTCTGACGAATGGAAGAACAGTAACGAGGTTCAAGATTTAATGGCTGATAAAATTCTGAAAGCTTACACCACTACTGTAGATAGACAAAAGTATAAGGTGCTTTATCAAACCAACTCCGATGCATTGAAAGAGTTTCAGATCCGAAAAGATAAAGGCTTTAATGTATCTGCCAAACTCTGGCAGCAATCTACTATCTATAGGGAAGAATTGGAAGCTGCTATTTCCTGCGCTATTCAAAAAGGAACCAGTGCTATTACGCTGAGCAAGCAAATATCAAAGTACCTACTTGATTTTCCATCACTGCAAAGAGACTACAAAGAGAAGTATGGTAGCGCAGATCATTTGAAGGATTGCGAATACCGATCTATTCGATTGGCTCGCTCTGAAATAAACATGGCATACCGGACCGCTGAACAAACGAGATGGCGGCAGATGGATTTTGTTGTAGGTTATGAAGTAAAGCGTTCCGGCAGAGAATTTTCATGCGTCGTGTGTGAATCACTCGTTGGCAGATACCCTAAGAGTTTTAAATTTACTAGCTGGCACCCATCGTGTCGCTGCTACTGTATTCCCATCTTAAAGACTGAGGAGGAGTTCTTGAAATGGGATGGGCGTAGCGAGGTAAGTATTGAAAGTGTTAACGAGGTAAAAGATGTTCCTGGTTCATTCAAGCAATGGGTTTCCGCCAATCTAAATAGAATTAACGATGCCAAGAATCGTGATATATTACCGTATTTCTTGAAATACAATCAATCGTTTATTTAAAGCTATTTCGTCTAATGTATCACTCAAATTAAGGGTTTCCGATCCCTTTCTTCATGTTGTTGCTGAAGATGACCGTCATAAAAACAGTTAAATGCATGATAATTAAAAAAATATTCCAAAATATGATTGTTTTTCAATCACTTTAATTATCTTTGCAAAAGCATGTGAAGCTGCATGCCACAGAACTTGTCGAAAAAACTCATTGCTCTTGTTTTTAAGTTCTAAGGATAGTCTGCTGGCATACGTTGCTGCGCAGACTATTTCTTTTTAAGTAACTTAAAATCAATGTAAGATGGACAGAAAACAACAAGTCTTGTTGAAATTGAAACCGAAAGTGAAGGCGTTCGGGTTCAATAAGAAGGAGTTAATGTGTGTTGCCGCTAAAATTGCCGACAAACTAACCTCCACAGATGATGCCTCCGATGAGGACGTAAACGCAGAAATTGATACTCAGATTGATGCGGTTCTCCCCTACCTACAAGTCAGCCAGTCTTTTGCCAATCGAGTAATCGAGGAATCCCGCAAAAAGAATGACGACGACGAAACCGATGACGACGATGACGATGAGCCATCGAATACTACTAATCGCCAGTCGGGTTCAAGCAAGAAGAATCCCAAAAACAATGGAAAGAATGACGATGCTCCAGAATGGGCCAAAGGTCTTTTGCAGACAGTTGAAACATTAAATGGAGAAATTGCTGCATTAAAAGGCGAAAAAGTTGCCACATCTCGCAAGGCCAAGCTTGAATCCGTATTGAAAGATGCAGGCACATTTGAAACTCGCACATTAAAGAGTTTTAGCAAGATGAACTTCGATAATGATGATGAGTTCGAAGAGTTTCTTTCTGAAGTTGAAGAGGATTTGAAGACTTACAACCAAGAACGCGCAGATGCAGGTCTTTCCACTATGGGAGCACCTCCAGCAGCCGGAGGTGGTAAGCAGAAAGAAGATGAGCCATTCAGCGACAAAGAGATTGACGCTATTGGTGATAGTTTGTAACAATTAAAATTAAATCAAAAATGGGTGCAATTGATGTTGGTTCTATGGAATCGTTTGGGTTTGGAAATGACCCTATTGTAATTCGCAACTATGTAGCAGGTGTACGCGGAGGAAAGGTACTTGACGTAACTGGGTTTACCGAAGAATACATTCGCACCGGCCATGTGATTATTCACGACACAGAAAAGGGTGTCTATAAACCTATGCCGGTAAGCAGTGGTGCTTATCAATCACTGCCAAGTAATTGCGAGTATGTAGGAGTCGCCACTTCTACCAAATCCGTAAAGGAACCATTTGTTGGCATTATGTATAGTGGAGAGGTTAATGACGTAGCTAGTCCTTTCCCTATTGATAGTATTAAAGCTGCGTTAAAGGTAGCAGTTCCTACTTTAGTATTCAAACACGATTAACAAAAGGAGACCAGTAAATCATGAACGAATCATTATTTCAGAAATACGTTGCTAAATTCTTCCCGAAACTGCAACGCTTAATTGATAAGGTTAATGGCAAGAGAAACAAGAATCTCACTTACCTTCACAAAGGGGATGGGGCCATGTTGCGCCAAGAATACTCTCCCGACAACAAATGGGAAAGCACAAGTGTAAATACTACCTACGTGGCTGCCGACTTTGTTGCTGTTGATTCCGAGTTGCCAATCAAGAGCCGCGACAGCATCGCTTCTGCAAATGGAAAGCTCCCGAAAATTGGTATGTCTAAGATTCTTAAAGAATCAGATATCAATAACATCAATGTTATGGAAGCCCAAGGTGGAAACGCCCAAACTATAGCCGGAAAACTTGCCAATGACGCTATTGCATGCTCTGTTGGTATTGACGAAAGAAACGAGTACAACTTTTTGTTTGCTCTTTCCCACGGTTATGTAGCAATTAAAGACGAAGACAACCCAAACGCTTTGATGCGTCTGAACTTCAATTATTTCAAAGGGAACACTTTTGGCGCAACAGTGAAAGACGAAATTTCTCTCCCTGACATCAAACGTGTCATCGAGAAAGCTGATGGCGACGGAAACTCTGTCGTTGAGATTTGTATTGCTAAGTCGGCCTATGACAAATTGCGTCAGACGAAAGAAGCGAAAGAACTTGTCGCAAACTATAACGGACAATCATTCACCGAGAGTTCAATCTTGCCAGTTCCTACAGGAACCAAGTTTAACGAAGCTTTCGCTGACGACAACAATGGAATCAAGTTTAAGTTAATTGACCGTTCTATTATCATTGAGGAGAATGGTAAGAAGACATCCAAGAAACCTTGGAACGCCAATCGTCTTATCTTTATTTGCAACGATGTTGTCGGGACACTTGTCTATGGCCGTCTTGCTGAGCAGACAAACCCTGTCAAGAGTGTGCTCTACAACCTTGTAGATACGTTTAAGTTAATTTCCAAATATTCACTTGTGAATCCATTACGCGAAATTACTTCCGGCCAAGCATTTGTTGCTCCTATCATTGAGGATGTTGACCAAATCTACGTTCTTGATATTTCAGAAGCGCAAGCTGTTGATACCGTAGAGGAAACCAAAGACACTGGAGATGTTAAAGTCACCATTTGGGGAGCAACATACAAGAAGCCTGAGTTCATTACAGAGCTAAAGAAAATCAGTACCGATCGTATCGCGTCCAATATTGGCGACGATAAACTGATTGAAAAGGTTAATGCCTTGAGTGATGAACAAGAGGAAGCCTTGAAAGCCGCTGTCGAATCTCATAAAGCTGTTTAACCATGAGAAAGACAATCATGCAAGCCCTTAAGGATGAGGTCCACTACAAACTAAGTAGTGGCTTCTTCGAGAACCGCCTTCTTGAAAGAGGACTCAATGGCGATGATGGCTGCACTATCGAGCTCTTCAAAAGCAAGCAGTTTAAAGGCGCTGTTGCCGATTGTCTTTCAAGTCTTATTCAAGCTCCTAATTTCTCGGAAGGAGATGTTTCATTCAGTTTATCTGATAAAGATAAGATTCTTTCCAGGGCTAACGCAATCTATAATTCCATAGGGGAACCGACTATCGGTGAACCTATGGTTTACATTGGAGGATGATCTATGATGCTTGACGACAGACCGCATAAACTACAATACCTCGCTACAACGCCTGGCTACGAAGATGCCAATGGAGACTATCACCCCGGAACATCTGATTTTACTGGTGATATTCCATGTCGCAATGTTCCATCCGGAAAAGCTGAGCAAAGAGAGTTTGAGGACGGTGTTGTCAGGACTTATTCGTCAGTCGTTCGTATTGATTCAGATTGCAGAGAGTTTAGCATTGGCGATAGAGTTAAGCTGTTTCTTCTAAACGGAGTAATACGCGAATATGAAGTAAAGGGATTTCACCGATACCAAACGCACGCAAAGTTATGGGTATAAGAATGATTACTCCAATGAGTGAGATAGATGCTTTGATAAAAGCCGAAGCTGAGCGCGTCCACGTACTTACCGTTCGTGCTCTCGCCTATCTCGGTGAGAAGTGTGTAATTGAAGCAAAAGATAGATCACAGGAATCCAGTTGGTTTGACCAATCAGGGAACTTGCGGAGCTCTATTGGTTACGTTATTGTTGCTAATGGCAGAATAATTCAATACTCCGACTTTAATCAGATAAAGCAAGGAAATGATGGAATTAAGGAAGGGAAAGGGCTTGCAACGGAACTTGCCTCTAAATTCTCCACCGGTTATGCTTTGATTGTAGTCGCTGGAATGAATTACGCTGAGCTTGTTGAAGCAATGGATAACAAAGTAGTGCTCGCGTCTGCTGAATTACTTGCAAGACAGGAACTCCCGAATATGATGAGTAAACTCAAAAACCAAATCACCAAATGAAATCGGATATTGAAATTAAAGATGCCATTTACAACATAATCAAAGGCTCTGCTCTTGAAAAGGCTGTAACTGGGAAGTTGAGCAAAACGAAACGCCCCGTCAACTCCGATAAAGAGGACATCGTTATCTCCATGCTTGACAATGGTAGTGGCCAAATGCAAGAGGCTTTTGTAAACGTGAACATCTATGTTCCTGATTATATCCGAGACGGTCAGGCGGAAGAGCAGTCAATCAGGCTGCGTGAGCTTTGCAAGATATCTTATGAGCTTCTGTTTAATTGCCGAGGTAGTGGCTTTCGGGTTGATTCTTCCGAATCTAAACAGCGTGTACTAGAAGTGAACGGAAAAGACGAGCACTTCATAAACAACAAATTATTAATTCAAATTTCTAACGAATAAATATTATGGCACAATTATCATGGGGTAAACCCACAATTGAATTTGGGAAATGCGGTGTAAACGGTGCAGCTCCTTCCGTGTGGACTAAACTTCCTTACGACCCTGTTGAAAACTCTACAAAGTTGACACCTACAAAAGGGGAAAAGAAAGAAGCCAAAGTAGAAGGCGGTGAGAATGAAGCCGTGAAATATGCAAAGAACACTTTTGTGTTCGAGTTTGAAGTGCGCGCTGCTCTTGGACGCACTAAACCTATCATTGATTCCGATGGAGTAGTTGAAGGCGAGTACGCTATTCGTCTAACTCCTGAAGACGCTGCGTGCGAAGGTATATTGATTGACCGAGCTACCGTATCAGTGGAAGAAACCTACGATACGGCTGAAGGCAAGAAATGGAAATACACGTTTGATGTGCTTAAGCCCAATACTGGCGACCAAGTGAAATCATACCTTGCTCAGGCTCTTTCCGTTTCTCCTGCTTCTCTTGTTTTTGAGAAAGAAGCCGATACTACAGGTAAAGCAATCACTGTTACGGCAACTGGTGCAGTAGCCGCTACATCAAGTGAAACATGGGCAACTGTTACTGTCGCTTCAAAAGTTGCTACTGTCAAGGTTGTGGCAAATACAGGACCGCTGCGCACTGCTATCGTTACGCTTGTAGCCGACGGAAAGACGTCCGTTGTCACCGTTTATCAAGCTGGAGTATAACTAATTGGTAGGCTGCTAGTTTTAGAGGCCTACCAATTGCGGTTTTAGCATAAAGGTAGTGCGTCAATCTCCCAGATTGGATGTCTTGGTTCGAATCCATGATGCCGCTCTAAAACAAATCTACATGATGGAAGATAGAGAATTAATTGAAATGAACATTGCTGACACTATCATTCAAAGACCTATCGGTTTTAACGTAGATAGTGAGAGCTTCTTTATATACCCCCCTACCCTTGGGTTAACATATCTCCTTGCAAGGCTACTTAAAAACCTGTGTGCAAATGAAAATATTATTGCCGCAAACCCATACCTTGAAGCATTGCGCCTCTGCGCTGATAAAAAGGATACTGTATGTCGCATATTGTCTTACCACACATTTTGTAAAAAAGAAGATATCTTCAATAATTCAGAAGTCGAAAAACGAGCTAAAGTGTTTGAATTCAAATTGGACACCGAAGAGCTCGCAACTCTGTTTACGCTCATTTTATCTGGAGATAATACTGAATTATATGTGAATTATTTTGGTATAGACAAAGAACGTCAAGAACGGGCTAGAATATCCAAGGTAAAATCAGAAGGCGGCAATAGCATTTCATTCGGAGGAAATAGCGCCTATGGCACACTCATAGACTTCGCCTGCCAACGTTATGGTTGGACCATGGATTATGTTGTTTGGGGTATTAGCTACTCAAATCTAAAGATGCTAATGGCTGATTCCATTACTACCATATACCTAAGCGAAGACGAACGAAAGAAGCTTGGTGTTAATGTTGGCGAGGTTATTAATGCCGATGACCCCAAAAACAAAAGCTTAATAAAAGAGATGATTCACGATTGATGTTGAAGAATTTAAAGCGTATGAAGCTATACGCTACAAACTAAGGACTAAAAGACTATGGGCGGATTACATTTTGACATAACAGGAGATAATAGCAACCTTCTTCGCAAACTAGAAGAATCTAGAGCTGGAGTACGAAATACATCCAAACAGGTTGAAGAAAGTGGAATGAGTATTGAGCAGATGTTCAACCGGATGACAAGTGCTGCTGCCGCTTTTGGTGCAGGGTTTACCGCAAAGGAACTTGTTTCTGATATCATACGAGTTCGTGGAGAGTTTCAACAGTTGGAGGTTGCTTTTAAGACTATGCTTGGTAGCGAAGAACAGGCTAATGTCCTAATGGGTCAACTAGTTGATACCGCCGCCAAAACACCATTCGACCTACAAGGTGTCGCTAATGGCGCTAAACAGCTACTCGCATACGGAACATCCGCAGAAGATGTAAATGGGACACTTATTCGATTGGGCGATATAGCCGCAGGTCTTTCAATCCCATTAGGAGACCTCGTATATCTCTATGGGACTACCATGACGCAAGGAAGATTGTTCACTCAAGATTTGCGCCAGTTCCAAGGTCGAGGTATTCCACTTGCTGATGAGTTAGCTAAACAATTTGGAGTTGCCACGGATAAAGTTGGAGAACTAGTTACAGCTGGCAAGGTTGGGTTCCCTGAAGTTCAAAAAGCTATTGAAGCCATGACCAATGATGGAGGTAAGTTTGGCGGATTAATGGAGGCACAATCTAAAACAATCACTGGGCAAATCTCTAATATCGAAGATTCGATAAGCACTGCGTTTAATAACATCGGAAAATCTTCCGAAGGAATGATTAACGATGCACTATCCAGCATATCCTATTTAATTGAAAATTACGAAGAAATAGGAAAGCAGGTTCTAGAGTTGGCAGCAGCTTATGGCACCTATAAGGCCGTGATTATGTCTATAGCCGCCTATCAGGGATTCGCCTCCAGTGTTACCTATTCTGCTGAAATAGCTGAATTATCAAAACTGATCCCATTAAAAAACAATCATCGAATGAAGATGTACAAGCCGCTATTGCCAGTGGCAAATTGACGCAATCTAAAGCCGAACAGATTGTCGCAATAAGGTCTGAAATATCCGCTAAGCTACAGTCTCTACAAGCTACCGAAGCTCAAACTAAGGCAGAATATGCCAATTCCGTGTTGAACTACAAGAATGCTACTCAAAGGCTTCTTGTAGCCAAGCAGAGTATGGCCTTGGCTCAATCTCAAATGCAGATTGCAATAAGCAGTGGAGCTATTGACGAAATAGCAGCAGCAAAGAAGAATGCTCAAACCGTATCACTCGAATTAAACAATGCCGCTATCGCTAAAAACACCGCTCATAAGTCCCTCAATATAGCGTCGACCAACAAGAAAACCGCAGCAGATGCCTTATCGTCATTCCAAACAGGTGTAAACACAGCATCACAGGTAGCGAACACAACTTCTACCAACATTCTTACTGTCGCTAAAACTAGGCTTACTGCTGCATCGCGTGCCCTTGGGTTATCTATGCTGGCAAACCCATACGTACTTGTTACAGCAGCAGTTGTTGGTCTTGGGTACGCTGTTTACAAAACAACAACTGCAGAAACCGAACTAGATAAGGCTCATAAAAGACTGAATGAAACAGCTTCGGACGTTGAAAGAAAGCTGACATCTGAGGTGTTGAAGCTTTCCTCTTTAGAAAGAAAACTAAGCGAAGCCAAGAAAGGGACTGAAGAATACAATTCAATAAAAAAAGCCATAGTAAGCAATTATGGGCAATACTATAAGGGACTTGACGGTGAGATTGAGCGTGTCGGCAGTCTTGCCAGAGTGTATGATAAGCTCGTTGAAAAGATGCGGATGTCAATCGGTCAACGAAGGTTTGAATCATTCTTTAAGTCCGAACAAGAGAATCTTGACAAGGTAATTGGGGATAATCTCGATAAAGCTTACAATAAGCTTATAGATTCTTATGGAAAGGAAAGTGGCACCAAGCTTTATCAATCGCTATACAATGCGGCCGTAAGAGGCACATCCATTGCCCCTGAAGACGAGAAGTTAATGAGGAGGTCTGGCGCATGGGGAGTATCCGGGACTGCTTATGGCTCTCTATTAAAAATAAAGGAAGCTACTAAAGCGTCTAATAATGCACTTGATGACTGTAAAAACAAGTACCAAATAACCGAAGATGAAGTTGC
>POVV01000417.1_pt1 | contig 28382 bp, 19 predicted proteins | sample 1560271 | NCBI WGS metagenome assembly POVV01 (sample SAMN08337232, study PRJNA429181) | Bioreactor metagenome, whole genome shotgun sequencing project. | biome: cows' rumen and soil; feature: anaerobic; isolation source: anaerobic chemostat enrichment culture, galacturonate as sole carbon... | reverse complement strand
TTACACCTTGCCAATATAAGAATGTTGCCTATATTTGCACCGCAATTGCGAGATGGTGATCGTAGCTCAGTTGGTTAGAGCGTCGGATTGTGGTTCCGAAGGTCGCGGGTTCGAGCCCCGTCTTTCACCCAACAAAAAACATTTGATATAAGTCGCTAACTAAGGCGGCTTATATTCGTTTTTAGAAGCGGCAAAGTTTATCAATATATAGAACACACCCTTTACATTACTTAAAATATCTTTACTTTTAGAGCTAAAATCTAATTTGTTTATTCACAACAAACTAAAATCACAAAAATGACAAGCCTGAGTGTCTTTATGTTTGGCGTTTTCAACTTTTTTATAATGTATCTAGCTGTGTACAGTTATAAAAAAGATTGGCGTGAATCTTTTATTTTAGCAGCTCTTTATTTAGGTGTTTTCATATGGGGATTAACTGAGTTTCTTAGCTTATTTAATATTCTAAATCTCAACTGGGTGCTATGCGGATGGATATTTTACGATATATGCATACTATCTTTTCTCTTCACTAAATACAAGAACAAATCATTATCAACACCTAAAATATCATTAACTTGCTTAAAGTGTTGGGAGTATTATTTTATTGGCATTTTGTTAATAACTACTTTCTTTCTGGCGATTATCTACCCTCCTAGCAATTGGGACTCAATGACATATCATTTACCTAGAATTGAACATTGGATTCAGAATATGAGTTTGAGTCATTATAATACATCAATACCCAGACAATTATACTCGGCTCCATTTTCAGAAATCGTTATATTACACGGTAGGCTATTGTCCGGGGCTGATTGGCTCATGAATCTTGTTCAGTGGTTTGCATTCTTAGGAGCCATTATAGGAATATCAAAAATAGTAGCCGATTTTGGCTTAAACAGAAAATCACAAATAATTGCAGCTCTTTTTTTTGCTACTTTACCGATGGCAATATTACAGGCTTCGAGTACTCAAAACGACTTAGTGGAAACATTATGGATTATTTGTTTAGCAGAAAGATTTTTAGTTTGGAAGAAAGAGCCTAAACTACATTATAGTGTTGATTTTGGTATTGCTCTCGGTTTAGCTATCTGTACAAAGGGATCAGCGTATCCGATCGCTTTTGCTTTTGTCATTGCATATGCTATAATGAGTATAAGGCAATATCGTACAAAGTTAATCGGGGCATTATGTGCGGCAACAATTTGCTTAATGTTAAATATGCCTCATTATATCAGAAACTATGTTACTTTTAATAACCCAATTGAAGCTTCTGATAAAACAATGGCTTCTCCTTCAATCGAATCCTTTTTAATAAGCCTATTCTCAAATATATATGTGAATATCCCTGTACCTGTACCTAAGTCCAATGAAATCAATGAAGAATTATTTAAGGTCGATAAAAATATTTATCCATATGGCAGTATTTATGTTTATTCCAAAAAGAAATGGATAGAAGAGCGCGCAGGAACATCATTTTTTCATGAAGATTTTATGAAGAATACTTTTCATACAATCTTTATTATTATTGCTTTTATTTCTGTTTTTTTACATAAAAAGAAAGGATATATTTTGTATTCATTAATGGTTTTAGCTTCTTGGTGTATGTTCATATTATGTATTCCGTGGCAACCATGGATAACACGGTTACAAATTCCACTTTTCGCATTATCTGCACCACTTTTCGCATTTATGCTAAATGAAATCAGATATACGAAATTAAAAACATTCTCTTTGCTTATACTTAGCTGTTTCTCTTTATTACCATTGTTATTTAATAGAACACGACCTTTGTTATCTTTCCAGACTATCCCAATAGTTAAAGAATGGACTTTAAATAAAATGTTCTGGAATACAAGTCGGGATGAGTTGATATTTTATAATAATCCGGGTATATATCAAGATTATACAAATGCTTGTAATATCATTTCCAAAACTAATACGGCTGATATTGGCCTTATAATAGGGGGCGATACATGGGAGTATCCATTATGGCGATACATGAGACAGACAAAGAGCGTGATGCCTCAGATTAATCATGAAGTCTCGGATTCAATATATTTAAAGACTAATACTCTTTTTATATTAAATCGCTCAAATAATATTGTAAATATCAATGATAAAGACAAAGAAATCCCATTTGTATATCAGAGAAATGTATCACAATGGAATATTCTTTATCCGCATAATAAGTAATTTTTTAGAATTCTAATTATTTGATTTTTAGCAAATATTATCCTTAGCTGCGCAAGTGTACCGCATTACGACTGGATAAAGGTTGATAATCTAACATCTAAAAAACAGAAAGAGGGTGACTTAGAATTCCCCCTCCTGTTTTCAGTCAATCATTCCAGTGCTTTATAATACTTCAATTGATAGTCCGGAAAAAGGTCTGGATGAAATATTTTCACAAAATCCTTCAATATATAATCCGGATGAATAGGAAGATCATCATAATAAGACGAATATGATGTATTACATCCGTATACATTCTTTTCCTTGAAAGCCCTGAAATAAGAATATGGCTTATATTCTTTCTCTAAACTTTTGTAAGTAAGATCGTCAGAAGTATAATACCGAATTAGCCAAATATCGGCATCGCCGGCTTTATCCAAAACAGACTCGAAAGATAATGGCAGAAATGTAGTTGTATTATCATCAGCCCACAAATAAGAACCTCTTCCATCAGCAAGCATATTAGCCATATAACTTTTCCCTCCGGGCATATTCCAACTCCCCATATAGCGCATATCGGTAAAAACTGTCGGACGTTTCGATGCTTCAAATGCAATCTTCTTTATATTATTATAGTTAGTTACGGTAACATTAAACAGAGAGTCTGCCAATTGTTCTTTGTCTATAAAAAGTGAATAGAAACGAATCCATTCGGCTCGCCCCAACGGATGAGGCTCTGTATAATCGGGAGTCTCTATCATCGGGATATTGGTATTAGTAACGCTACCATAGGCTTGTCCGCTGATCGGCGACGTTAAGATTGCATCCGGAGACAACATGATTATCTTTTCAACATCGGGATTACTAGCCATGCCCAAATCTGTTATCGACCCTGCCTTAACACCTTCGGTCACTTCTTCTGTTTTAATATATTGAGGCTCACATACTCCTTTAACAATACCAATAGAAGCAAGCTCTTTCAAGGTTGAACAATGAATTGCATTATAAGTCACCACGCTACTCAACGGAACTCTCACGATTGTACCTTTAGGCAAATCAGCCGGTAATTCCCTATCTTTCTTTACCAAGATATATTTTTGAAGAAGTTTGGTTGTATCCCAAGGATTTACAACAGAAACCTCTGTATAATCAGTAAACTTTTTTACTTGAAATCCTTTGGCATAATGTATCTCATAATTATCATGTACATCCTTACTATCCTGATTAGCAGGCTTGCTATTGCAACCTACTAATATCAGGATAGTAAGAATATATATATATAGTCTTATCATAAACATTTTACTTCGGGTCTGCTAAGAAAAAAACTCCCATTGGGTTGAGTCCTTCACTGCTGAATTTTGTCTGATAGACTCCACTTGAAGAGAACTTATACACAGATCCTTTCGTTACATAATCGGTAATAGATATGTAAATATCTGAATTGCTTGGATTAACAGATACTACACTTGCTTTATTTAGATCGGTTGCCGATGGAGGTGTCACAAAACTTTGTTTTACTACTTCTCCTTTGGTTATATCATAATAATATAGCTTCGCGGCAGCTGTAGCAGAATAATCTGTTGGATCCATATATATAAGGAAGAGTTTATCCCCACTCGCAGCCATACGTGTCGCAATATCTGTACCGATTACGGACACGACCTTTGTTTCCGAATTAATCTTTTGCAATGTAGGTCGTATATCCCCATAATTACCTGTAGAGATGACGTAGATGTTTCCGTACTTATCACTTGTTATTTTTTCAGGATTAATAATAACAGGAATTTTTGTTTCAGCAAATGTAGACAGATTAATAACTGAAACCGTATTATCTGTCCCTTGCCCTGAATTAGCCACATATAGGTTTCCACCAACTATAGTCATTTGCTCAGGATACGAGCCTACCTTTATTTGTTTGTCAACTGCCATTGAAGTTGTATCTATCTGTAAGACATAGCCACTTTGCGTAGTTACATAAACCTTCTTCCCATAGGCCTGTGTATAACGAGGCTCCATAGGTTGACCATCGTTCTTCGGATCTATTGTTTGTAGTAGCTTTGCCGAACGATTTGTTATAAAAATTTTATTTGAACCTGTTACAGTTATATACATCTTAGAACCATAGATAGTCATATCCTGACCTAAGTCTCCTAATTTTTGCTCTCCGTTCATATTATAAAAGACTTCGGATGTCAGCTTTTGTTTGTCAACGTTAAAATACGACAAACTAGCATCATTCTTTCCCCAGTCTCCATTATTTAATATATAAACTCCGGTTTTAGTAATTTCCGGCGCTTCCCATCCTGTAATTTTCTCATCATCAGATTCGCATGATGCAAAGCCAAGAGCTAAGAGGGAGAATAAAGCTCCCTGTAATAATAATTTTCTCATCTTATAATTGTTATTTAGTTAAAACTGATACGATACTGAGAATTTTAATGACCGTCTTGGCATAGGATAAAATGCGATGACATCATAATTCTCATTCCATAGATTCAATATATTACCTTGTATAATTAATTCATTATCTTTCAATCTCAATTTTCGGAAGAGGGAAATACTATGATCTGCATAACCTTTCACCTCATCATTTGTATAATTTGTCAATTTAGAGTACCTATCACTTGTAGCGACCATTGTGTACGAAAAATTCACCCACGGATTATTAAAAGTCAAGGTTACCGCACCTGAATGCCGAGGCGTATAAGGTAGTTGGTTTTTATAAGTCTCCGAGTTATTTGTTATATCCTGCGCCTGCATATAGTTATAAGTGACAACCAAATTCAAGCCCATCTCTTTATTTATTTGAGAGTTTGCAGCCAACCGAAGATTAATACCCTTTATGTCCACATTTCCGACATTAGAGGTAGTAGGCAGAAACATACTTGGAGTAATTATAATCTTATCATCAACCTTGTTATAATAACCATCAATGGAAGCATTGATATAATTATCTGAGTTTCCTCCATATTCGCCCACCCAGGTAAGACCTAAATTAAACTGTTTTGCCGATTCTGCTTTCAGCTTTTTCTCCACAGACGGATAATATAACTCTGTAAATGTGGGCACACGATATACGTTTTTAAATGAAGCTCTCACTCGTAAGTTTGCAGATTCGACAGGCTGATAGGATAACCCTATTGACGGTGATAATTTTTTATATGTACTATTACCGCTATTGTTTTTCACCTTTTCGGAAATATAAGTTGCTAACAGGCTGGAAGTAAAAGTCAATCGATCGGTTTTATATTTAAATGCTAATGCTGTATGAGAATTGTAACGCTTAGGATTTGCGAGATTATTACCAAATCGATCGACCTCTTTATCCAAATTATTGTATGATAAATCTTCAGCAACAGAAAGATTTATTTTATCATTCAACTGAAATAATACAGCATTCGATAAATAAACTTCCTGTTCCTTATACCTATTCGTGAGTTTCCCTCCGTCATGCTTTTTTAAAACCTCTTCATAACGAGTATAATTATAATCATACTTAGCCTGTGTCTTTAATTTAATTCTCTGACCAAAATCCTTTTTATAAGACACTTGGGCAAAAAAGTTTTTATCCCACAAACGTTCTGCTGCGTAATCAACTCCATAAACAACACTTCCCGGAAGTCCTCTTTCCGAATCGAAGTAGTAAATTTTAGTTTTCAACTGACCCGATTTTCCAAAATCGCTAAATAAATTTACTTCTGTCCGGTATATGTCAACATCGCTATTTTCACGCTTTCTCTCTGTCAGTATTTTATCCGCTTTTGCTGTAAAAGGATAACTTCCATCTGCCCGTTGCCAGCTTCCGTTAGCAGTTAGAGCAAACGTCTTACTTAATTTATATTTGTAATCTATTACAGGATTGAATAAACCGAAAGAGCCTCCTGTCACCTTTGCATAACCTGCATAATTTTTATTTAAAAAATCAGGAACAACAGTTTCTAAGTTCAAGACTCCGGCTGAAGAAAAAGTCCGAGCGGTTTGAAAAATATTATCCGACTGACCGATATCAAGGGATATCATGGACACATTATCCAGAGCGAAACGTCCGACATCAACTTGTCCGGATTGGATATTGGATACAAGAACACCATCGTAACTAACCGCTGTATATTCAGCCCCCATACCTCGGATGGAAACAGTTTTAAGTCCTCCTATTCCACCATAATCTTTCAATACAACGCCGTTGAATCTCTTTACTGCATCAGATACAGATTGTATCCCTTGCTCTAAAAGATCATCATTAGTTATTACTTGTAATACATTCGTTGAACGATAAATGGAAGGTTTCGTATTAGCAGAAATTTCTACTTCAGATAGATTCTGGGTTTTAATGGTATCATTATTCTGTGCTTGTACAACAACACAAACTAAAAAAATGATTATAAAAATTGAAAACCTCATCTGCATAAAGCAATTCAAATAAATAATTGCTTCCGAGAAGAACAGAGAAAAGAAATATCTTTGCCGTGTTTCTTAAGCTTTATCCCTCGAAAGCTATCCGAATATTTACTTTGCAGGTCTTCTGACTTACTCCAATCTTGTATACCTTCCCGTTTTCAACAGTGGTTTTCATACAAGCCTTACTTGAGCTTACAGCAGCGGGTCTGTTCAGGATTTACACCTGATTCCCTTTTCATCCTTACGGAACAAAGCTATGCAAAGATAAGAATAAGTTATATAATAGATTAATTACTTACAGCAAATTTAAATTCAGGGGTAATTTGATATTTAGTTAACGCTGTATCAGAGAGCTCTATCGGATTCCCATGCTCATCAGCATATGTGAAGTTTACTGTTTGTACAATAATATTATTTGACTGAATCTTTGACGATATCTCGCTATAATATTCTACCATATCTTCGTAGGCAACCAACATATTGTCTACCAACTGGCCACTACTATTATAACTTATAAGATACTCCATGATCTCCCCATCTGAAATAACTTGTATCGTTATGATCCGCCCATTTTCATTGGATAACAAAATTCTACCCATAGATAAATAAGTAGTATCATAATCTTGAAGATAAGCTATTTTTGATATTTGCAGACTATCGTATAAAGCTTTAGTCATTCTAGGCAAATTGGCAAAATCTAGATTCTCAAAATCGTTGCCCAAAGCTGTATCGATAATTACTACATCCAAATCTTTTAAATGAACAGGAATAGTACTTTTTACTACATTATTCTCTATTTTGGGCTGACACGAAATAAATATAGTAAGAAATGCAAAACTGAAAAAACAAATCTTTTTCATTTATGTAGCTGAGCTACTGCTCAATAATGTTTCTATTAAGATAACAATTCTGCTATACAAATGTTTAAGCTATCTTCCCAATTTGGAATAGATAAATTAAACACTGACTTAATCTTTGCTTTATCAAGGACACTATATTGTGGTCTCTTAGCTTTAGTCGGATATTGCTCCGTCGTAATCGGATTTACTTTACAGGAAATACCGGCAGATTTATGTATGGCAATTGTGAAATCATACCATGAAGTAACACCTTCATTTGAAAAATGATAAATACCTGCTTCAAATCTCTGAGCTTCACTAAAATCAAGTATTTTGATTATAGCACGAGCCAAATCGGCGGCATTAGTCGGAGTTCCGGTCTGATCGGCTACGACATTCAACTCGTCCCGTTCTTTTCCATATTTCATCATCGTTTTCACGAAGTTATTACCAAAGATAGAATATAGCCAAGCCGTACGAATAATAATACTTTGGGTACAGGTTTCTAATAGGATTTTTTCTCCCTCTTGCTTCGATTTCCCATAAACAGACTGAGGATTTGTTACGTCTGTCTCTTTATATGGACTTGAGGCCGTTCCGTCAAATACATAATCAGTAGAAACATGTATAACTTTGACTCCATTGTTCGCTGCTGCAATCCCTAAATTAGCGACAGCATCACGGTTTATCTTATAACATAAGTCTACATCATCCTCGGCTTTATCCACAGCAGTATAAGCGGCACAATTGACAATATACTTTATGTTATTCTCTTTTAAATAAGACTCCACAGCTTCACGATTTGTAATATCAAGTTCATTTACATCAGTAAAGAAAAACTTAAAATTGTCTTCGTGATTTACAGAAACTCTTTTGATTTCATTACCCAACTGACCGTTAGATCCGGTTACGAGGATATTTTTTTGAACAAGTTCGAACTGAAAAATATTTTTCGCAGTTTCATCCTGATCATCAGTTTGTTTATTTCCTGAGAAAAAAGCCATTGTAGTTTTATTTAAAAAGTACAAGCCACGAAGATGTAAGCCTCGTGACTTGCAAATTATTTATTTTCTTTACTGCTTTCCGCTTGTAACAGCTTCAGTAGATATTTTCTTGATTAATCCTTGAAGCACATTACCTGGTCCAAGTTCTACAAACTCTACCGCACCATCTGCCACCATGTGTTCAACAGATTGAGTCCATTTTACAGGAGCTGTCAACTGTGCTATCAGATTCGCTTTTATAATAGTCGGATCTGTTTCACCTGTAGTTGATACATTTTGGTAAACAGGGCATATTGGAGCAGTTATTTCTGTAGCGTTTATAGCTTCTGACAATTCTACCTTAGCAGGTTCCATCAATGGAGAATGGAATGCTCCGCCAACTTTCAGTTTAAGAGCACGTTTTGCTCCGGCAGCAAGTAACAGTTCACAAGCCTTATCTATCCCAGCATTTGAACCAGAGATTACAATTTGGCCCGGGCAGTTATAATTTGCAGGAACAACCACTTCGTCTGAAATAGAAGCACATACTTCTTCTACTTTAGCATCCGGCAGGTTAAGCACAGCAGCCATAGTCGAAGGATTTAGTTCACAAGCTTTCTGCATCGCTAAAGCTCTCTTATATACAAGTTTCAATCCGTCTTCGAACGATAGAGCTTCAGCTGCTACCAACGCAGAGAATTCACCTAAAGAGTGACCGGCTACCATATCAGGTTTAAAGTCAGCACCCATAGTTTTTGCTAATATCACTGAATGAAGAAAAATTGCAGGTTGAGTAACTTTTGTCTGACGAAGATCTTCGTCTGTACCGGCAAACATTAAATCTGTAATACGAAATCCTAGAATTTCATTTGCCTTTTCAAACATTTCTTTGGCAACAGGAGACGTTTCGTACAAATCTTTACCCATTCCTACAAATTGAGCTCCCTGTCCCGGAAATACAAATGCTTTCATTTTAAATATTTAATGGTTTATAAGCGATTAAAATTCAGCGGGCAAAATTACTAAATTTAATTCTTTTATCAGAATAAAACATTTTTTATTTTCTCCCGTGAATATAAAATAAATGGCAGCTATTTTTATAGCTACCATTCTATCAGTTAGTTGAAAACGTCATCCAATATCTTAGCGAGTCGAAGTCCGGCTCTTTGCAATTGCAGCTCCATCACATATTTATATTTGTAACTATATCCGTATGACAACTCATCTCCAGCTTTTATATTCGCATATATATCGTTTGCGAGCACATAAGTATCAAACATCCAATCCTCCAAAGATCCGGCTTGCAGTTCTTGCTTCTTTTCCTTTCCTATGGTGTTCAATATATCGGCATATTCAGTATAACTATACCCTTCGTTATCCACAATTTTGGAATCCCATACCGAGTGTATGTTGGTCGGACTTCTAAACCATGTTACCGGAACCTTATTTCCACCCAAATCTTCTTCCCTCCCGGCATGCATAGGTTGATGAGCATCACCTACCAAATGCACAAGAAAATAAAGAGCGATTCTTTTCTCATCATCCGAAGAGTTTTTATTTTTCAGGATAGCCTCTAATTTAGATATCTCGCTATAAGAATTTTCCTGCGATATATTTTTAATATGATCTATATAATCCTCTTTAGACAAACCGCCCGGAGCATTTACAAAGTGCCAGATATGCGTATGTTTCCATTGCCCAGTAGTATCAGATTTAATAAAATCAGCCCAATTAGCCCAATACGCCATCGGGTATCCATTCAATAGTTTGTCTATTTTCTTTTTAGTTTTCGATTTAATGTTTTTTTCTGCTATCTGAGCTATAACCCGATGTCCTGTTGTTCCCCATGCCAGTAATTCATGAGGTAGCGCAATTCCTATTATAAGGGTTGCTATAAGTAATAATTTTTTCATATTATGACATTTATAATTTTGACAAGAAGTCACATAATTTTTTCACAGCTAATGCGCGGTGACTTATTTCATTTTTAATATCCATACCAAGTTCAGCAAAAGTCTGAGTATATCCCGAAGGACGAAACACAGGATCGTATCCGAAACCAGCTGTTCCATGTTCTTCTGTCAGGATATCTCCATCGATCCTCCCCTCAAATAAAAGCTCTTCGCCATTTAATATCAATGCTATTACAGTACGAAAACAAGCTTTGCGATCCGTTTCGCCATTTAGTTCCTTCAATAGCTTTTTCATATTGGCTTTCGCGTCATGTCCATCACCTGCGTAACGGGCAGAAAACACTCCCGGCTCACCGTTCAATGCATCAACCTCCAAGCCTGTATCATCGCCGAAACAATCATAGCCATATTTTTCTTTCACATATCTTACTTTAATCAAAGCATTTTCGATCAAAGTAACACCCGTTTCCGCTATATCTTCGTTGCAACCAATTTCTTTAAGGCTAAGTATCTCGAAATTATCTTTAACTACTTCTCTTACCTCCTCTAGCTTATGAGCATTATTAGTTGCAAAAACCAGTTTTCTTTTCATTTTCTTAATTGATTATATGCCTCCAAAGCCTTTTCTAATACTATAAGGGCATTACCCAAATCCTCCTTATTCAGCACATAGGCAATACGAACCTCGTCCTTTCCTAGTCCGGGAGTTGTATAAAAACCTGAAGCCGGAGCCATAAATATAGTTTGACCTTCATATTCAAAATCAGAAAGACACCAAGCGCAAAATTTATCGGCATCATCTATTGGCAATCTGGCAACAGTGTAAAATGCTCCCATTGGTATTGGAGAATACACCCCCGGAATACGGTTTAGCGTGTCTATCAAAAATTTTCGTCTTTCCACATATTCGTCATACGTACTTCGTATATATTCGAGACTCGCATCAAGTGAAGCTTCAGCAGCAATCTGCCCTATCAAAGGCGGACTCAATCGTGCCTGACATAGCTTCATCACTGTTTTTCGAAGTTCTTTATTCTTTGTTATCAACGCGCCAATACGTATACCACATTCACTATAACGTTTTGAAACAGAATCTATCAAAACCACATTTTCTTCTATACCAACCAAATGACAGGCTGAAATATACGGCGAGTTAGTATAAATGAAATCCCGGTATACTTCATCAGAGAACAGGTATAAATCATGTTTCTGTACAATATGTTTTATTTGATTCATCTCCGTCCTCGAATACAAATATCCAGTTGGATTATTCGGATTGCAAATAAGAATCCCTTTTGTACGTTCATTAATCAGAGCCTCAAATTTTTCGACCGGAGGTAAAGCAAAACCCTCATCTATGGTAGATGACACTGTACGAATCACCGCTCCTGCTGATGCTGCAAAAGCCATATAATTAGCATATGCAGGCTCAGGAACAATAATTTCATCACCAGGATTGAGGCATGCCAAAAATGCAAATAACACAGCTTCGGAACCACCTGTAGTTATAATTATATCATCTGCTGATATATTTATATTGTACTTTGCATAATAACCAACCAATTTCTCTCTATAAGAGCGGTTTCCATCACTCGGACTATATTCTAAAACAGTTCTATCAATATTGCGTATTGCGTCTAAGGCTTCTTCCGGGGTTGGCAAATCTGGTTGACCTATATTCAGGTGATAAACTTTCAATCCTCTTGCTTTAGCTGAATCAGACAAAGGAGCAAGCTTCCTGATAGGAGAACTCGGCATATCCAATCCTCGTTGCGAAATTTTCGGCATAATTATGGTATATAAATGAGCCACAAATATACAAATTATCAGAATAGAGTTTGCAGCTTTTTGCTTATGTTTTTCATCTATAGATTATAACCTTCAATATCAAAGATTATGAAAACATTTAAACTTATCCCTTTATTCTTTTTCATCTTGCTATCATGCTCTTCCGACGACACATCCATTCCGGAATTGCCAGATGCCAAGCCAATAGTTCTGAAAGCTCAATTTGAGAATAAACTAAAAAACAATAATGAGTTCGCTATCGATCTATTTAAGGCCACTTACAAAAATGAAGATAAGAAGAATCTTTTCATTTCACCATTAAGTGTAGATATGGCTCTGGGCATGACATGGAATGGCGCTGCAGGAGAAACAAAAACAGAAATGCAGGCGGCATTACGTAATCAAGGCTATACAGCAGAAGACATCAACGAATATGCTAAAACGTTACGTGAAGCATTAATAAATGCAGACCCTTCAACCAAACTGGCTATTGCTAATTCGATTTGGGCTAGATCTGGCTTCGACCTCGAACAATCTTTTATTGATGTGAATAAGACAAACTACAATGCAGAAGTGAAAGCCTTAGACTTCACCTCACCCAATGCAGTCAAAGAAATCAATAATTGGTGCACAACGAATACCAATAATAAAATCCCTGAAATATTGGATAATATTCCATCAGATGCTGTAATGTATCTTATTAATGCAATTTACTTTAAAGGTATCTGGAAATATCAGTTTGACAAAAAGAACACACAGGATTTACCGTTTACTAAAGAAAACGGTACTACTCAGAATGTAAAAATGATGGGCCTAACAGAAAATCTAGGCTACACAGCGGATGAGAATACACGTTATTTGGAAATGCCTTATGGCAACAAAGCCTTTAGTATGATCATTGCACTACCTCAACCAGAAAAAGACCTGAAAGATGTGATTCAGAATATAAGTAACGATTCATGGAGTAACGCAACAAAAAACATACAAATAAGATCGATTAAACTACAACTACCACGATTCAAGTTAGAGTGTGATTATGAAATGGAAAAAAACATTTTACCTGATATGGGAATGAGATTAGCTTTCAATCCTAGTCTAGCCAATTTTACAGGAATTAATAAAAGCGGTAATCTTGCAATTTCAAAAGTAAAACATAAAACCTTCGTGGAAGTAAATGAAGAAGGGACAGAAGCGGCCGCTGTAACATCCGTAGAAGTTATATATACTTCCGTCGGACCGTCAACACCCATCAGTTTCGCGGTAAATCAGCCATTCCTATTTGCTATCAAAGAAAATAGTACCGGAATTATTCTGTTTATAGGTAAAATTGGTGAAATACCAGAATAATGATAAACGGCATTTATTATAAAGAACAGAGGATGGAAAATTACTTTCCATCCTCTGTTTTATTTATTAATAGCGATATACTATCTCAATTACATCAGACCGAGACATTGCTCCCGGATTAATACCTAATTCTCCTTCGGGAACAGGCAAGTTGTACTTTTGAAAATGCTCTCTCCATCCAGATGAAATTTCCCCTGTTTCGGAAGATTTAAAAGTCATCACATTAAGAGGAAAAATAGGATTACCATTATTTGCTTTCAATAATATTTCATAAATCAGTTCGGAACAATAATACTTATCGTCACCCAATATAAAACCATTATCGTATTCCTTCCCAATAAGAGAGAAACTCTCTTCAATAGCTTTAGGTATGCAATATTGATACTCTGGCTTCAATCGCCCGACTACAGATACAGGCGGACAGTCTTTTTCATTTTTGGGATGAAGATATTCATGTAAAGGAGTCTTTGCTACTCTGGGTTGTGTAGCCTCTATAACGAATACACTATCATTCTCATCAATATAAACTATACCCACATGGGTGAATTGATATTCTTCAACACTCGTAGTAACTTCTTTTATTGCACTACCCATGCTTCCGACACACGATTCCTGAAAGATCAAATCGCCTGTCTGCAATTTAAAGCCATCATCTCCAAAACAGTTTAAAGAGAGAATAATCAACAGGAGCATTTTCATATACAACTACATTTAAAGTAAAACAAATAAACCACCTCAGAGAGATGGTTTATTTTGAATTACTATTATTTTTTAATCCCGTTTCTTTTCAATAGAGCATCCACACTTGGCTCCTGTCCTCTGAACTTAATATATAAACTCATCGGCTCTTCGGTGTTACCTCGTTGCAACACATTTTCTCTGAAAGAACGAGCTGTCTCTTTATTAAAGATACCTGTTTCTTTGAAGAACGCAAAAGCATCAGCATCTAATACCTCAGCCCATTTATAGCCATAGTATCCTGCGGCATAACCTCCCGAGAAAATGTGAGAAAAAGAGGTTGACATATTCACATCCTGAGCAACAGGAAGCAATGCTGTTTTATCCATAGCTTTACGTTCAAACTCTTTCACATCTCCGGTATATGGCTGAGTCAATGAATGCCATGCCATATCCAGATAACCGAAAGACAATTGACGATAACACAAATAAGCAGCGTTATAATTAGCAGCATCGACTAACTTCTGAACCAGTTCGGCAGGGATCTTCTCCCCTGTTTTATAATGTACTGCAAATTTGTCCAAATACTCTTTCTCTGTCAACCAGTTTTCCATTACCTGAGATGGTAATTCCACAAAGTCATGTAATACATTCGTTCCCGACAATGATTCGTATGTACACTTAGTCAATATACCATGTAAGGCATGACCAAACTCGTGTAAAAATGTTTCCACCTCATCAAAAGTCAACAATGCCGGCTCTGTCGCTGTCGGACGGGTAAAGTTCATAACAATAGACACATGAGGACGCGAATCCTTTCCCTTTTCCATGTACTGTCCTTTATATTCTGTCATCCATGCACCTTGTCTTTTACCTTCACGCGGATGAAAGTCTGTATAAAGAACTGCAAGGAAATTTCCATTCTCATCCAATACATCAAAGGCTTCGACTTCCGAGTGATACACAGGTATTTTTACATTTTTACGAAATGTGATACCATATAGGTCTGTAGCCAACCCAAATACGCCTTTCTTTACATTTTCAAGTTCAAAATATGGACGCACTATTTCATCGCTTACGCTATATTTTGCATCTTTCAACTTTTCAGAATAATAAGACCAATCCCAAGGTTGCAGATCAATTGATTCTTGTTCCATTCCCACAGCAAAACCTTCTACGAGTTTTACATCCTCACGGGCAGCCTGACCGTATGCATTATACAGATCGTCAAGAAGCTTGTAAACATGCTGTTTGTCTTTTGCCATCTTGTTCTTTAGAACATAAGAAGCATAGTCCGAATAACCCAAAAGTTTCGCTATCTCCATGCGAGTCTTAGCTATTTCTTTTACGTTATCCTGATTATCAAACTCGCCTCCGACGACACACTTTGTGCCATATGCCATATAGAGTTTCTCTCGAAGATCGCGACGCGAAGAATACTTCATGAAAGCGATATAACTAGGAGCAGACAAATCGAACATATACCCGGTTTTACCTTTCGCCGTTGCTTTTGCGGCAGCAGCATCTTTAACCATTTGCGGCAAGCCGGCTAAATCAGCCTCATCTGTAAGGATCATCTCGAACTTATTTCCTTCTTTCAGTACATTCTGACCAAAAGAAAGAGTTAGCTGACCAAGTTTTAATGACAATTCTTTATATTTATCTCTATCTTGACCAACTAATGTAGCTCCGCTATTCTCGAAACCCTGATATATTTTTTTTACCAGTCGGATTTGTTCCGGATTCAAGTTAGACTCAAAGCGTTTATCATATACTGCTTTTATCTTTTGAAACAGCCCCTCATTTAACGTTATTTCGTTTGAGTGTTGAGACAGTTTCGGTTGAATACGTTGTGCGATCTCCATCATTTCGTCATTGCTTTCGGCACTCAACAAATTGAAGAAAACCGAGGTTACACGACTCAATAATTTGCCGGATTCTTCGTATGGAAGTATTGTATTCTCGAAAGTAGGGACAGCTCTTATCAGTACAATCTTATTGATTTCCGCCTGATGCTCTTTTATCCCCTTATCTATTGCAGGTTCGTAATGCTCGTTCTTTATCTTATTGAACGGAGGCGTATCATATGGCGTTTTATACGCCGAAAAAAATGGATTCTGTGCTTGAATTAAATTCATCGTTAATGCAAAAAATAAAACAAAAAGTATTTTCTTTCTCATAAAATAATTGGGCTATATAATTAGTTTTTATTTCCAAACCGTTATATCGTCAACAGAAAACCGAACTGTATCTTTAGCCTTCTCGGCAGCTTTGCCTATCGACAGCAGCAAAACCGGAATATATCGCTTTTCATCGAGTTCCAAAGCCTGCGTCAATTCTTTTCGCAGAAAGCCTCCAATCGGGTTCGTATCATAACCATAGGCTTTAGCCGAGAGCATCAATTGCATCGCTACAAAACCACAGTCGAGCAATATGGAACCTTTGAGCCTTTCATCGGTATAGCTATCTCTATACGAAGAGATTATTTCCAGCATCTGAGTTTTATAATCTTCTGTCATCAAACTGAAATTAACATTCGCTGACAATATTTTTTCTGTCGCAGAATAACTATCCATATCCCCGAAAATGGCAATTATCGCTGATGATGATTCCCATTGTGATTGGTTGAACATCATATATGGCTTAACCAGCTCTTTACCTTCCGGTGTGTCGAAAATGAAAAAGCGCCAAGGCTGAAGATTAAAAGAAGAAGGGGCTGTCATAGCATCCTGCAATATACTACTCAGTTCTTCTCGGTCAATTTTCACTAATTCATCATATCTTCTTATCGACGTACGCATCGCTAATAAGCGATTGCTTTCATTCACCACATTCTTAATTTGCATAGTCATTCATTTAAAAGTTCAGTTAGATATAAACAAAGGTAAAAAAACAATTCAATTGTTATATCTTTGCCCATTAATAAAGGAATATGATATACAAAAAGTTCACAAACTTAATATACTTTTTTTAATATTTATCCGTTATAAATTAACTAGAAATTACATTCGGGCTATGATTGACTATATCAAAGGAGAAATTACGGAACTAACACCAGCTTCTGTGACTATTGAGACTTATGGAATCGGTTATTTCATAAATATCTCGTTAAATACTTATACAAACCTTTCGGGACAGAAAAACGCTAAGCTTTTTATATATGAAGCTATCAGAGAAGACGCTTATCAGTTATTTGGCTTCTTTGACAAACAAGAACGAGAATTATTTATACTCTTGATAAGTGTTTCGGGTATAGGAGCAAGTACTGCACGGATGATATTGTCCTCGATGAATCCTTTGGAACTAACAAACGTAATAGCTTCGGGAAATTCGGATATGCTAAAAACCGTAAAAGGAATAGGTCTGAAAACAGCTCAACGTGTTATTGTTGATCTAAAAGATAAGATTAAAGTAAGTGGAATGCAGCAAGTTGAAATGTTCGCTGCTACAAATCCGGCAGGGGAAGAAGCTACTGCGGCTTTGGTCATGTTAGGGTTTACACAACAGCCGTCTCAAAAAGTTGTCGCTAAGATATTGAAGGATAAGCCGGACAGTACTGTCGAACAAATCATAAAAACAGCATTAAAAATGCTCTAATTCCTTTTATCAGGTTGAAAAAGTACTTCAAATACTTAATCATAACAGTACTCCTCGTAAGCTCTGTCAGTTCGTTTTCTATTATTACATGGAAAACAGAATCTGATATTGCATTAAAAGAGCAACCTCAAACCAACGATACTGTACCTCGTTATCCAGTAAAGAAAACACAAATAGAAACCTATAAAGACCTGAAAGCAAATCCTCCGGTCGACCTTAAAGATCCAAGCAACATTATAAGGAAAATAGAGTATGATCCTGCCAGCGGATTATATATATTTCGCACAAAAATAGGTGATATGGAGGTGGTTACTCCTTTTTCTTTGAATGCAGACGAATACAATGATTATACTCTCAGACAATCTATGTCGGATTATTTCAGAAACAAAAACATTGAAGCCTACGATAAAAAAGATGAAAAAGACGATTTCTCGTTAAAAGATATAAAGCTAAATCTGAATGTAGCGGATAAGCTTTTCGGTCCGGGAGGCGTAAAGGTCAGAACCCAAGGATACATAGAAGCTACCATGCAATTGAAGCATAATAACACCGATAACCCTACTCTATCCGAACGCAACCGCAGCCGAACTACTTTTGAGTTTAAAGAGGACATACAGATGAATGTGACGGCATCAGTAGGAGACAAGATCAATTTTGGGATGAACTATGACACCAAAGCCTTGTTCGACTTCGATTCAAAAAAATTAAAGTTAGGTTACGAGGGAAAAGAAGACGAAATAGTAAAACGAATAGAGGCTGGTAATGTAAGTATGAGTACAACCAACTCCCTGATAAATGGAGGAACTGCACTATTCGGAATTAACACCGAACTTCAATTTGGGAAACTTCGGATTAACGCTGTTGTTTCGCAACAGGAATCCCAATCCCAAACATTAAATACAAAAGGAGGTGTGCAAACCAGCCAATACGAGTTCAAAGCGGATCAATACGACGAAAGCAGGCATTTCTTCTTAGCACACTATTTCAGAGATACCTATGATGAAGCGATGAGTAAATTACCATACGTTCAGTCTCCGATCAATATTACTCGTATGGAAGTCTGGGTTACAAATAAGAAGGCCGATTATACTCAATCGCGGAACATTGTAGCTTTTGCCGATATGGCAGAACATGATGTTATAAAAAACACTTCAAGATGGGCAAGTACGGGTTCAATAAAAACTCCATACAACAATGCCAATAATTTATACTCGATCATAACAACTAATTATGCTAATGCCCGCGACATCACTCAGGTAACGGGATTATTTAATAATTATTTGGAAAGCGGACTTGATTATGAAAAGGTAGAGAGTGCCCGTTTACTAAACTCATCGGAGTATACTTACAATGCTCAACTAGGATATATCTCCTTAACATCTGCATTACAAACGGATGAGGTATTAGCCATTGCCTACGAATATACAATGGGAGGCGCAACATATCAGGTTGGAGAGTTCGCGACAGACATTACAAGCAACTATGAAAGTTCGAACAACAAATCGGGTGCATTGTTTCTACGCCTATTAAAGCCCGTGTCTCTGAGCCCTCGTTCATACACATGGGATTTGATGATGAAGAACGTATATTATGTAGGAGCATCTAATATACAACAAGACCGTTTCCGTTTGAATATATCTTACCAGTCGGATACCGTGGGTAGATATATCACCTATTTGCCTGAAGGAAATATTAAAGACGAAATGCTGCTCAAGGTAATGAACCTCGACAATCTCAATTCAAACAATCAGGCAGTATCAGATAATAAGGGAAATAAAGGTGATGGTATCTTTGACTTCGTAGAAGGATATACGGTAAAATCCCAAACAGGACGTATTTTCTTTCCTGTAGTGGAACCGTTTGGAAAATATCTGGCAAAGAAAATAGGGAATCCTTCTATTGCCGAAAAGTATGTATATCAGCAGCTTTATGATTCAACATTGACTGTTGCACGTCAGATTGCAGAGAAAAATAAATTCAAAATATATGGTTCATATAGAGGATCATCGACTAACAAGGCTGAAATAGACCTAAACGCAACAAATATTCCGCAAGGGTCGGTAAAACTGACAGCAAATGGAATGGCTCTAGCCGAAGGTGTAGACTACATTGTAGATTATATGTCGGGGATAGTAACCATCATCAACCAGAATTTATTGGATTCGGATGCTAATATTCAAACTTCGTTAGAAGAAAGAGCTTTGGGTATGCAACGTAAAACATTATTAGGACTCAACCTGAGCTACGATATAAGTAAGAATTTCAACATCGGAGGAACCATCATGCATATGTATGAGAAACCTCTCACAACCAAAACAGTAATAGGTGACGAATCCGTAAAAAACACACTATGGGGGTTAAATACATCATACAAGGCAGAGTCGATGTGGCTCACAAACCTCATCGATAAGATACCATTCATAAACGCGACACAACCATCTCATATTAATTTCTCTGCCGAATTTGCTCAGATGATTGCCGGCCACTACAAAAGCAATGACGTGGGTGGTTACTCATATTTGGACGATTTTGAGTCTTCAGAATCCAGAATAGACATAAAAAGCCCTTATGCCTGGAGTCTCGCATCCACCCCAAAAAGTTTTCCTGAATCAAATATCATAAATAAAGACACCTTGGCGTATGGTAAAAACAGAGCTATGCTATCGTGGTTTATTATAGACCCAATATTTACCCGCAAAGGAAATTCACTTACGCCCAGCCATGTAACCAAAGATGATCAGTCCAATCACTTTGTTCGCGAAATTAATGTATGGGAATTATATCCTAATAAAGGTCTCAACAATACAGAATCGGCAACACTACCTGTCTTAAACCTGACATTTTACCCAAATGAAAGAGGCCCTTATAACCTGGATGCGACTAATATAAATCCGGATGGTAGTCTGCAAAACCCGAAAAAACGCTGGGCCGGAATTACCCGTAAAATGGATGTTAGTGACTTCGAAGCCTCCAATATCGAATACATTGAATTTTGGTTGATGGATCCGTTTGTATACAACGACGATGTTAGCAAACCTGAATACCACACTCAGGGAGGTGATCTTTATTTTAATCTGGGAGAAATATCCGAAGATGTACTCAAAGATGGGAAAAAATTCTATGAAAATGGATTACCTGTAAACGACGATCCTACTGCATTTGAATACACTATATGGGGTAAAGTCCCGACACGTCAATCGACAGTATATGCCTTCGATGACAATCTGGGAGCTCTGGCTAGGCAAAAGCAAGATGTTGGGCTCAATGGCTTGAGTACAGCCGAAGAATTTGAATACAAAACCTATAAAGATTATCTGGCAGGGTATCGCTCAAAACTTTCAGCAGCTGCAATACAAGAGTTGGAAAATAATCCTTTTTCTCCGTTGAACGATCCGGGTGGAGACACTTATCGCTTCTATCGCGGCACATACTATGATCAAAATGCGACTGGTATTCTCGACAGATATAAATATTACAACAATACAGAAGGAAATTCCCCAGCTACAGATCAAAGCGACGAAAGGTTTTCTACCGCAGCCCGTAATGTTCCGGATGTTGAAGATATAAATCAGGACAATACCCTCAACGAAAATGAATCTTACTTCCAGTACAAAGTAGAGCTCAAACCTGATAAAATGAGTATAGGCGACAACTATATTGTCGACATGCAGGAAAGAGAAGTACCTCTCAGAAATGGGACAGACGGTAAAATTAAATGGTACCAATTCAGAGTCCCTATTCGTAAGCATGATGGTTCAAAAACAGGAACTATTCAAGACTTCAAAAGTATTCGTTTCATGCGAATGTTCCTAACAGACTTTGCAGAAACAACACATCTGCGTTTTGGAACATTACAACTCGTTCGCGGGGATTGGCGGGTATATGAACCAGCTTTGGGCAAAGACGACACTAACGGAAATGGGACAATCGATATTTCGACCGTGAATATTGAAGAACATTCCGACCGAAAACCCGTTAACTATTTATTACCTCCGGGAATAAGCAGAACAACCGATCCTCAACAAGCTCAACTTATAAAAGAAAATGAGCAATCACTATCGATGCGCATCACAAATCTGGATCCTTCAGATGCACGTGCAATATATAAAAATACGACCCATGATTTAAGACGTTATAAACGTATACAGATGTTCACTCATGCTGAGGATATGGCTAATGATATTGACGAACTGAAAAGAGGTGAACTCACGGTCTTCATGCGCTTAGGTTCTGATTATAAAAACAACTACTATGAATACGAAATACCGCTGGTCGTAACACCTCCAAACAAATATCCGGATAACACAACGGGACAATATGCTGTATGGCCCAAAGAGAATATGTTCGACTTTCCATTGGAGTTATTGAAAAATGTAAAACTGGAACGTAACAGAGAAAAACGGAAAGCCGGGTCTACCGTATCCTATACAACTTTATATTCGACCTATGATCCTGAAAACGCCAATAATAAAGTAAGCGTAATGGGTAACCCTTCACTATCGGACGTATATGTCATCATGATAGGGGTCAGAAACAATTCACGGATTGTTCGGTCGGGAGAAATCTGGATAAACGAATTACGATTAACCGATTTTGACGATGAAGGTGGATGGGCTGCACAAGGCAATCTCAATATTGCACTATCTGATCTGGGCACAATCAATGTTTCAGGTAGAAAGGAAACTAGTGGTTTTGGAGCTTTAGACCAGAGCTTAATGGAAAGGCGAAACAGCGATTATCATACTTATAGTATAGCTGCCAGTATAGAATTAGGAAAATTCTTTCCGGAAAAAGCAAAAGTCAGCTTACCGCTTTATTATTCATACTCAAACCAAACAACAACACCGAAATATGATCCGTTCGACCAGGATGTCACACTAAAAGAATCGCTTAGCATTGTAGAGAGTAAAATGGAAAAGGACTCTATCAAAAACCTTGCTCAGGAAAGAACAACAACAAAAAGCCTTAGCCTCAACAATATAAAAGTGAATATACAAAGTAAGACTCCTATGCCTTACGATCCGGCTAACTTTAGTTTCGGTTACTCTTTTAGTGAAACAGAGTCGAAAAATCCAAGTACAGTATACGATTTAGTCAAAAACTACAATGCTAATTTCAGCTATATGTACGCTCCTCTAATTAAGACATGGGAGCCATTCAAAAAAACAAAAAGTAAATCAGGAAGTGCAAAATTTGCACGTTCTATAGGTATTAACTATCTACCTAGCAGTATTTCGTTCGATTCAAAAATACACAGATACTACACGGAAACTTTGACTCGGGATTTGGAAAGTTATAGTATAGGAGGAACGAATAACAACGAATTCCTCTCGTGGAGCCAGTCTTTTCTGTGGGATAGAGATTTCAATATCAATTGGGATTTTACGCGTAATCTTAAGTTTGCATTTCAGTCTGGAACAAGAGCAGAAATAGAAGAACCATATCTACAGGTTAATAAAAAGCTGAACCGAGACAAATATGAAATATGGAAAGACTCTGTAATGCATAGCATCTTAAATTTAGGTTCACCTCTTAGCTACTCGCAGAGAGCTAAATTGAGTTATGAACTGCCATTTAAAAATATCCCCGCTTTGGACTGGATAGGTTCATCCAATATATCTTATACTGCCGGATACAAATGGGATAGAGGAGCTTCTGTCGAAGGAGTGGAGATAGGTAATACCATAAGTAATGACGCCACGTTAGAACTAAGAGGACGACTTGATTTAGCAGCTTTATATAATAAATCCGGATTCCTTAAAAAAGTCAATCAAAGATTCGAAGCCCAAAGGAGACAATCTCCCACGCAGCGACAGCAGCAAATACGCCAGCAACAACCTGAGAGAAGGAGGTACACTCAAAATATTACATTAAAAAGAGATACAACATACACCCTGACTCACAATTTGGGGACAAAGGATATACAGGTTCTTGCCAGAAAAGATGGAAAGTCCTATTCTCTGAAGTTTAAAAAGTTAGATGACAAGTCAATTTTAATTACGAACAAAGATTCTGCGAATATCCAAGTCAGTATCGAAACGAAACTAAAAGATTCGAACTCATCCAAACTCTTTACCGATATTACAGAATATTCTGCCAGAGGCTTAATGGCTATACGAAATATAGAATTTAATTACTCGAAAAGAAGAGACACATACATATCCGGATTCAGACCGGGAATTGGAGACATGTTTGGGCAAAAAGATTCTGAATACGGACTTGTACCGGGGTTAGGTTTTGCTTTTGGATTTGAAGGTGGAGAAGATTTTATTGAGAAATCGATGGGTCGAGACTGGCTGGTAATGGATGAAAACAATATAACCCCTGCGATTTACAATCATTCAGAAAAGCTCGAATTGAAATCTCAAATTGTGCCATTCAAGGATTTCGTTATTAATTTGAAAGTAGCACGCGAGAAAAATGACAGAACCGAGGTACAGTATATGTTCGAGGATATGCCTCGCTCTTTAGGAGGAAGTTTCTCTATGACTACAATTGCCTTGTCATCCTCATTACAAAGTAGCAATTCTAAAAATGACTACTATTCAAAAGCTTTCAACAAATTTTTAGAGAATCGGAATATAATTTCAAACAGGCTTGAAAGTATATACAAAGATACAGAATATCAAGGTGGAAAATATCAACCCGGAGGAGTTAATCCGAATTCGAGTGACGTCCTTATTCCCGCATTTATAGCGGCATACACAGGTCGCGATGCAGGAAGTATATCTTTATCAGCCTTTCCTTCTTTACTTTCTATGTTACCAAACTGGTCAGTATCATATACCGGATTACAAAAAATTCCATTTATAAAAGAAAAATTCAGGAATCTGCAATTAAACCATTCTTATGAATGCCGATATCAGATTGGTAGCTATGGTTCGTTCTCTAGCTGGGTACAAGCCGAAGGTACAAACAATGACGATTTAGGATTTATCCGCGATGTGCTAACTGGTAGCCCTATTCCATCGTCTCCTTATAATATATCGTCCGTAAATATTACTGAAATATTCAGACCTCTGATTGGTGTCGATGCAAGCCTCAATAACAATATGGAAATAGATCTAGATTATAATAATTCGCGAATACTTACACTCAATATGGCTTCATACCAACTTATCGAGTATTTGGAGAAAGAATTTACCTTTGACTTCGGTTATCGCATTAATGAATTTAATAGAGTCATAGGTTTAACATCCAAAACGCCCAAAAACTTCAATAATGATTTAAACATAAAAGCTGGCATTTCGCACAAAACAACAGAAACCCTCCTAAGAAAAATTGAAGAGAATTTCACTCAGGCTACAAATGGAGTCACTATATTTACACTCAAATTATCAGCAGATTATACATTAAGCAGAGCTTTGACATTAAGAGCATTTTATGATCGGATATTGAACAAACCGCTGATATCTTTATCGTATCCCACAACAAATAGCAACATGGGGGTAAGCGTAAAATTTACACTCATACAATAAAAATAAGCTACATACTTGCATAAGATAAAAAAATCTGCTAAGTTTATTTCTTCAAATGTTAAACAAAATCTTATTTTCAATTGTTAAATAATTGTTTAGAAGACGGAAACTAGTTTTTTATGTACATTACTAATAAATTTGGCTAGGGAGACCAAAGAAAGAATATGAAAAAGTCGACAATTTGGATATTAGCTGCTATAATGGCTTTCGCATTCTTTGGTCTATTGTATTTACAAATAACTTATCTCCGAGAATCAATAAAGATGAGAGGAGATCAGTTTAATGAAGCTGTGAACCGAAGCTTATCCCAAATATCTAGAAATCTGGATATTGATCAGACGAGAAAGTATCTGGAAGAGTACGAAAACCAGAAAAAGAAAACAGAAGCAGCATACAGGCGTTCTTTGGCTTTAGCAAATCAGCCCCAGGAAGAAACCGTCACTTATAAGCATATAGGTAAGATTACAATCCAAGATGGCTCTGAGATTAATTGGGAAAGTACCTCTTCACAGACAGTTCAGAAACAACCGAAACAGGTTTTTCAATCGGCTGGAAAAGACGGAACCAATGCTATTTCTAAAAAGTTCTACGATATTCAAGAAGAACAAAAGAGAAGTTACGATTACGAAAAGAATCTGGTAGAAGAAGTTTATAACATGAAGTTAAAATCAACCAGAAACGTTCCTATTGAAGAGCGGGTAAACTTTAAAGATCTGGAGGCAAATATAAAAAGCGAATTAAAAAACAATAATATTGAGCTTGCTTTCCAATACGAAGTTGTAGACAAGAACGATAAATCTATATACAAGCAAGCCCGTTTCTTAGAACAGGATAAAAAAAATGAATATCAGCAAGTATTATTTCCGAACGACCCGGCATATCACTATCTGAAAGTTTATTTTCCGAAAAAGAATGAATTTCTTTTCAGCGAAGTTTATTTTCTATATCCTGCTATATTGTTCACGTTTATACTTTTGGTCACATTCATCATAATCATATATATTACATTCCGTCAAAAGCGACTTTCTGAAATGAAAAGTGATTTTATGAACAATATGACTCATGAACTTAAAACTCCGGTATCGACTATATCACTAGCTGCGCAAATGCTTAAGGATGGGTCAATAACAAAATCGCCGGATGTATTTAAACATATATCAGGAGTTATAAACGACGAAACGGAACGACTTAGTTTTCAGGTAGAAAAAGTGTTGCAAATGTCTTTATTTGAAAAGCAGAAAGCAACTTTAAAACTAAAGGAATTAGATGCTAATGACATCGTAGTAAGCGTAGCAAATACGTTTCAGATAAAAGTAGAAAAATTCGGTGGAAATCTAGACATTGATCTTGAAGCGACAGAATCAGCTATCGATGCAGATAAGATGCACTTCACCAATGTGTTATTCAACTTACTCGACAATGCTGTTAAATATAGAAGAGAAGATATACCATTGGAATTGATGATACGGACATGGAATAATAACAATAAATTATATATATCGGTAGAAGATAACGGAATAGGTATAAAGAAAGAGTATGTCAAAAAAATATTTGAACGGTTCTATCGCGTATCTACAGGAAACAGGCATGATGTAAAAGGTTTCGGTCTTGGACTAGCATACGTTAAAAAGATAATAGAAGACCATAAAGGAACTATAAAAGCAGAAAGCGAACAAGGTAAAGGCACCAAATTTATAATTTGCCTGCCTATAATGAAAAGTAAGAATGATCAAGAATAATTGTAAATAAGTAAGTCATTATGGAAGAGAAATTGAAATTATTTTTATGTGAAGATGATGAAAATCTTGGGATGTTACTAAGAGAATATCTTCAGGCAAAAGGTTATGACACTGACCTATATACTGACGGCGAAGCCGGGTACAAAGGTTTTGTAAAAGAAAAGTATGACCTGTGTATATTGGATGTGATGATGCCTAAAAAGGATGGAATCACGTTAGTAAAAGAAATCAGAGTTATCAATACAGATATCCCTATTATATTCCTGACTGCCAAGAATATGAAAGATGATATACTAGAAGGATTCAAAGCCGGTGCTGACGATTATATAACGAAACCGTTCAGTATGGAAGAACTTGTTCTTCGTATTGAGGCCATTTTCCGCCGTGTTAAAGGCAAAAGAAGTAAAGAGCAACAAGTTTATCAGTTTAGCAATATGACTTTCGATACTCAGAAACAAATTCTGACTATCAACGGTGAAAGTACTAAGCTTACAACTAAAGAGGCTGAACTATTAGCTCTGCTTTGCGCTCACGCAAATGATATATTGGAAAGAAACCATGCTCTGAAACAAATTTGGGTAGACGATAACTACTTCAATGCACGTAGTATGGACGTATATATCACTAAATTGCGTAAACTGTTGAAACCTGATCCTCGTATTGAGATCATCAATATACATGGTAAAGGTTACAAGCTAATTGCACCGGTAAATGAAAACGCTGAAGGAGCGGAATAATATCAAATATTATAAAAAAATGGAGGCCGACAGCAATTTTGTTGTCGGCCTTTATCTATCGGCTTTCACAAACTTAGCTATCATCTTAAACAAACGTTAAGCATTCTATTTTTACGGACTTATTTTATATTTTTGTATCCTAACAAAGATAAACTGCAATGAAACAATATCACGATCTGCTGAAACGAGTTCTTGAAGAAGGAGTTCATAAAAGTGACCGAACAGGAACTGGTACAATCAGCGTATTCGGACACCAAAGCCGTTATAATTTAGCGGAAGGCTTTCCTGTGCTAACTACTAAAAAGCTACATCTAAAATCTATTATATACGAATTACTCTGGTTCCTCAATGGTGACACCAATGCCAAATACTTGCAAGAAAATGGCGTCCGCATCTGGAATGAATGGGCAGATGAGAATGGCGACTTAGGACATATCTATGGTTACCAATGGCGATCATGGCCTGATTATAATGGAGGGCACATCGATCAGATATCTAACGTAGTGGATACAATCAAAAACAATCCTGATTCGCGACGGATCATTGTTAGCGCATGGAATGTAGCAGATCTACCAAATATGAATCTCCCTCCCTGTCATGCATTCTTTAAGTTCTATGTAGCTGATGACAAATTGAGTTTGCAACTTTACCAACGTAGTGCTGATATTTTCTAGGGTGTACCATTCAATATTGAATCATATGATTTATTGTTG
>POVV01000416.1_pt1 | contig 28451 bp, 21 predicted proteins | sample 1560271 | NCBI WGS metagenome assembly POVV01 (sample SAMN08337232, study PRJNA429181) | Bioreactor metagenome, whole genome shotgun sequencing project. | biome: cows' rumen and soil; feature: anaerobic; isolation source: anaerobic chemostat enrichment culture, galacturonate as sole carbon... | reverse complement strand
GTCCTGTGGCTGCACCCGGTGAAGCTGGTAATCCTTTTGCTATTACAGTGGCCTGTTTTAGTGCTTTTGTTTCAAAAATAGGATGTAGTAGCTCGTCTATTTTCTGAGGTTCTACGCGCAGGATAGCTTCTTCCTCCGATATTACACCTTCGTTAAACAAATCGATAGCAATTTTTACGGCTGCAGCGCCTGTACGTTTTCCACTACGGGTTTGTAATAGCCATAACTTTCCGTCTTGAATGGTAAATTCAAGATCTTGCATGTCTTTATAATGTAATTCCAGTTTTTTCTCGATTTCATGCAGTTGTTTGTATGCTTCCGGCATTACTTCTTCCAGAGAAAGTCCTTTTTCTACTCTTTCTTGTTCTGTCAACCCTTGTTGTTCTGCCCATTCTTTTGAGCCTTTCAGTGTAATTTGCTGAGGTGTACGTGTTCCTGCCACAACATCTTCTCCTTGGGCATTGATAAGGAATTCACCGTTGAAGTAATTTTCCCCAGTTGCCGAATTGCGTGTGAAAGCCACTCCCGATCCCGAATTATCATTCATGTTGCCAAATACCATTGCCTGTACATTGACAGCTGTGCCCCATTCGGCAGGAATGCCATTCAATTTGCGGTAGAATATAGCACGGTCGTTCATCCAGCTTTCAAATACAGCCATGATCGAATTCCAAAGTTGTTCCCACGGATCAGTAGGGAAGTCTTTTCCTGTTTTATCCTTGATGATTTTTTTGAATCGTTTTACTAACTCCTGTAAGCATTCAGTAGTGAATTCCGAGTCCAGATGTATTCCCTTTTCTTCTTTCAGATCCTCTATTATTTCTTCAAAGACATCCGCATCGTCTTTCTCCTGAGGTTTCAATCCCATAACCACATCGCCATACATTTGTATGAAGCGACGGTATGAGTCCCATGCGAAACGAGGTGCGTTAGACTTACGAGCCATAGCTTCTACGGCTTCGTCATTCATTCCCAGATTTAATATAGTATCCATCATTCCGGGCATCGAGGCTCTTGCTCCCGAGCGAACCGAAACTAAAAGAGGGTAATTTTTGTCTCCGAATTTAGGGCCGCCTACAGTTTGTTCAATATGCTGTATTGCATTTTTTACTTCCTGTGTAAGAAGTTTAATAACATTTTCTTTACCTTCTTTATAGAATAAGTTACAAACTTCAGTAGTAATTGTAAAGCCCGGAGGCACAGGTATTCCCATTAAACTCATTTCAGCCAGATTGGCACCTTTTCCTCCTAACAATTCCTTCATTTTTGCGTTTCCCTCGGTAACTTTACCGCCAAAGACATAAACAGACTTTTCACTCATACTGTAAAGATTTTTAAAAGGTTAGTAATATTTCTACATGTTCTTGTATTAGATTTAATTAAAATATTATTGACCACGAGATCTCACGATCAATCATCTTCAATATTAGGAAAAAATAATTGAATTTCAAAGTGTTTTAAACTAAATTAAATGTGTTGTTGGGCACTATAATCAGTTTAAAATAAAAGCATTTCATAAGATAAATATGTATTAAGCTAATATAAATGTTAAATTGAAGATGTTGTCGGGTTTTAGGCTTATTAAAAGTAGAGGATAGTATGTTGACTTATCATTATATTTTTTACCTTTGCGGGGTTATTCGCATTCGAATTTAAAATATAAAATCTGAAGATAGATTGATAATGAATATATTAGAATTGAGCGAACAGGAAGTTATTCGCAGACAAAGTTTAGAGGAGTTAAGAGCCTTAGGCATAGAGCCATATCCGGCAGCGTTGTATGATGTAAATGCATATTCGAAAGAGGTAAAAGATAGCTTTAAGGATGATGCGGAAAAACGTTATGTGACTATAGCTGGTCGCATTATGGGGCGTCGTATTATGGGAAAGGCTTCATTTGCAGAGTTGCAAGATGCCGAAGGACGTATTCAGGTATATATATCCCGTGACGATCTTTGTCCGGAAGAAAATAAAGATTTATATAATGTCGTTTTCAAGAAACTTCTTGATATAGGCGACTTTATCGGTATAAAAGGATTTGTATTCCGTACTCAAATGGGCGAAATATCGATCCATGCTGAGGAAATAACTGTTTTGGGTAAATCGCTTCGTCCGCTACCTGTAGTTAAGGTCAAGGATGGCGTTACTTACGATGGGTTTACTGATCCTGAACAGCGTTATCGCCAGCGTTATGTTGACCTTATCGTGAACGATGGTGTAAAAGATGTATTCGTTAAAAGAACCAAAGTTTTCAATTCGATGCGAGAGTATCTTAACGGACACGGATACATTGAAGTTGATACTCCTGTTTTGCAGAGTATTCCGGGTGGAGCAACAGCTCGTCCGTTTACTACACATCATAATGCCTTAGATATTCCACTATATTTGCGTATTGCCAACGAATTATATCTGAAACGCCTTATTGTTGGCGGTTTTGATGGTGTATACGAGTTTTCCCGTAACTTCCGTAACGAGGGAATGGATCGTACTCATAATCCGGAGTTCACTGTTATGGAGTTTTATGCAGCATACAAGGATTACAATTGGATGATGGATTTCACCGAAAAAATGCTTGAAAAAATCTGTATGGATGTTCATGGAACAACGAAGGTGAAAATGGGTAACAACGTGATCGACTATAAAGCGCCTTACGCTCGTGTGACGATGATAGATTCTATCAAGCACTTTACAGGTGTTGATATAAATGGCATGAACGAAGATCAGCTTCGTGATGTTTGTGATCAGTTAAGTATCGAGCAGGATAAAACAATGGGTAAGGGTAAGTTGATAGATGCTATCTTCGGCGAAAAGTGTGAAGGTAACTATATTCAACCTACATTCATCATCGATTATCCGGTTGAAATGTCTCCACTTACCAAAAAGCATCGCAACAATCCTGAACTGACAGAGCGTTTCGAGTTGATGGTGAACGGAAAAGAATTAGCAAATGCATATTCTGAGTTGAATGATCCGATAGATCAGCGTGCTCGCTTCGAAGATCAATTGAAACTGTCGGAAAAAGGAGACGATGAAGCTATGTTTATCGATCAGGATTTTCTTCGTGCTCTGGAATACGGCATGCCTCCAACAAGTGGTATCGGTATCGGTATGGATCGTTTGGTGATGTTTATGACTGGGCAAGAAAGCATACAAGAAGTATTGTTCTTTCCTCAAATGCGTCCCGAAAAGGTGGCAAAGAAAGATCCGGTTGCTAAATATGTAGAGCTGGGTATTGCTGAAGATCTGGTAGCAGTGTTTCAAAAAGCCGGTTATTTGACTGTTGATAGTATGAAAGATGCAAATCCGCAAAAGATCAGACAGGATATCGGCGATATCAATAAGAAGCATAAATTGGAGCTGACATTGCCGTCGGTTGAAGTTATTGAGAGCTGGGTGAGTAAAATTAATTAATCGCCGCATTTCTAACCAAAACGTAAACACATGAGTTTTCCCGGTAAAATAGCAATATTAGGAGGTGGAACATGGGCTACAGCATTGGCCAAGATCATGCTCAATCACGAAAAGCATATCAATTGGTATATGCGTCGTCCCGAACAGATCGAAGATTTTAAGAAGACAGGGCATAATCCATCTTATTTATCGAATATAGAATTTAATCTGGATAGGATAACATTTTATTCGGATATCACTAAGGTAGTGGAAGAATCCGCTACGTTGATTCTAGCTGTTCCTTCGCCTTTTTTGAAGAGTCACTTAGAAAAGCTTAAGGTAAGACTCGATAATAAATTTATTATTTCAGCTATTAAAGGTATTATTCCTCCTGAAAATCTTCTTGTAACAGATTATTTGACACAATACTACAATGTGCCTGCTGAAAATATGGCTATTGTAGGAGGTCCTTGTCATGCAGAGGAGATAGCTTTGGAGCGTTTGACATATCCAACTATTGCATGTCCGGATATTGATAAGGCTCATGCTATTGCCCAGATTTTTTCAAACAGGTTTGTGCGTGCTTCCGTGTCGAACGATGTTGCAGGAATAGAGTTGGCTGCTGTACTTAAAAACGTATATGCTATTGCTTCGGGTATTTGCCACGGGTTGAAATACGGAGATAATTTTCAAGCGGTACTTGTCAGCAACGCTATTTCTGAGATGGAACGGTTTGTCGACACAGTTTCCCCTATCGAAAGAAGGATACAGGACTCTGCCTATCTCGGCGATTTGCTTGTGACTTCTTATTCTAGCTTTAGCCGAAACCGTACTCTCGGTTCTATGATAGGGCGGGGTTATTCGGTAAAAGCTGCCCAGATAGAAATGGAGATGGTTGCCGAAGGATATTACGGTATAAAGTGCGTAATGGAGATGAATGAAAAATACAATGTAAATATCCCGATTGCTGATATGGTTTATCGTGTTTTGTATGAAAATTCTCCTGCCCGCATGGAAATAAAAATACTAAGAGAACAAATATTAAAATAAAGATCAAAAATGGATAAGGTTATCAAATTAGACATTAGCAAGACTTTAGGCTTTATAAGTCAGACTGACGTAAATAATCAGGCTGCTTTGGCAAAAAAGTGTAATGAAACACTGCATGATGGTTCAGGTAAAGGTAACGATTTTCTAGGTTGGCTGACTCTGCCATCATCGATTACTGATGCTCACCTAAAGGATATAGAGGATACAGCTGCTGCGTTGAGAGCAAAGTGTGAAGTGATTGTCCTTGTGGGAATCGGAGGTAGCTATCTAGGCTCAAAAGCTGTGATAGATTCCTTGTCAAATTACTTTGATTGGTTGCAACACGATCGTAAAAATCCTGTAATCTTGTATGCAGGAAATAATATAGGAGAAGACTATTTAGTGGAACTATTGGCATACCTGAAAGGTAAATCTTTCGGTATCGTTAATATATCCAAGTCGGGAACAACTACTGAGCCTGCTTTGGCTTTCCGTATATTAAAGGCCGAGTTGGAGAAATCAGTAGGAAAAGATGAGGCGAAAAACCGCATTGTGGCTATTACAGATGCTGCTCGCGGCGCATTGTTTACTCTAGCTACAAAAGAAGGTTATAAGAAATATATAATTCCAGACAATGTAGGCGGTCGTTATTCGGTATTGACTCCGGTGGGATTGCTTCCTATCGCTTTAGCGGGTATCGATGTTCGTCAGTTGGTGTCAGGGGCATTGTTTATGGAAAAAGAAACTGCTCCAAGTGTACCGTTTGAGAAGAACCTTGCTGAGATATATGCAGTTACACGTAACGAGCTGTATAAGAAAGGCAAAAAAATAGAAATCCTTGCCAACTTCAATCCTAAGTTGCACTACATCGCAGAATGGTGGAAACAACTATACGGTGAAAGTGAAGGAAAAGAAAACAAAGGTATTTTTAATGCTTCTGTTGATTTTACTGCCGACTTGCACTCTATGGGACAATGGATACAGGAAGGTGAACGCTCTATCTTCGAAACGGTCATTTCTGTTGCTCAGCCTAATGAAACTTTAAATGTGCCTACCGATGAAGAAAATCTTGACGGATTAAATTTCCTTGCCGGAAAGCGTATCGATTTCGTTAATAAAATGGCGGAACTAGGTACTCAAATGGCTCACATAGATGGAGGTGTGCCAAATATCAAAATAGAGTTGCCTAAGCTTGATGCTTATAGCATTGGTCAGTTGCTCTATTTCTTCGAAAAAGCTTGTGGTATCAGTGGTTATATTTTGGGTGTAAATCCATTCGACCAGCCGGGAGTAGAAGCCTATAAGAAAAATATGTTTGCTCTTCTTGATAAACCTGGTTTTGAAAAAGAAAGCGAAGAAATTAAGAAAAGAATATAAATAATATAATTAGCTGTTGGTGATTAAAGCCAACAGCTAATTTCATGTTTTTGAGATATGACAAACAAATCACACTTATTGGGAATGACAATAGACGAACTTAAAGAGGTCGTCCTGGAGTGTGGTCTGCCCAAATTTACAGCAAAGCAAATTGCTGATTGGGTATATAAAAAACGGGTGTCGTCTATCGATGATATGACTAATATCTCTGTCGCAAACAGAGCTTTGTTGTCCGAGAAATATGATGTGGGTAGATACAATTCACTCGAATTTCAGGAGTCTGTGGATGGAACCGTAAAGTATTTGTTCAAGACGGAGAAAGAAAAACTGATAGAATCCGTTATGATTCCAGAGGATGACAGGGCTACTCTTTGTGTGTCATCTCAGGTTGGTTGTAAGATGAATTGTCTTTTTTGCATGACTGGCAAACAAGGTTTTAACGGAAATCTGACAGCTAACGAAATACTGAATCAGCTTTACTCTGTTCGTGAGGCAGAAGATTTGACCAATGTCGTTTTTATGGGGATGGGTGAGCCTCTCGACAACTACGAAGAACTGAAAAAGACACTCGAAATAATGACTGCCGATTATGGTATGGCTTGGAGTCCGAAACGTATAACTGTTTCCACAACAGGAGTAACACCCAAATTGAAACGGTTCCTGGACGAGAGTAATGCACATCTGGCAATCAGTATCCATAGTCCTGAAAAAACACAGCGACTATCTATTATGCCTGCGGAAAAAGCTTTCCCTATACAGGGTGTAGTAGACTTGCTTAGAGAATATGATTGGACAAAGCAACGGCGATTGTCCTTTGAATATATAATGTTTGACAATTTTAATGACTCTTTGATACATGCTAAAGAGTTGGCTCAGATGCTAAGGGGCTTGTCGTGTAGAGTAAATCTGATACGGTTTCATGCTATTCCGAATGTTGATCTAAAAACATCGACAAAAGAAAAAATGGAAGCTTTCCGCGACTATCTGACATCAAAAGGGCTGACAAGCACTATCCGAGCTTCACGAGGTGAAGATATATTTGCAGCGTGTGGTATGTTGTCGACAATGAAAAGTGAACAAAAATAGGGAGCAGCAGGCTTCCGGTTATATAAAATAACGACTATGATAAAAGTAGGAATAACACAAGGTGATATAAACGGGATAGGATATGAAGTTATCCTGAAAACATTTGCCGATATACGCATGGCAGAGATGTGTATCCCTGTTATATATGGTTCTGCAAAAGTTGCAGCCTATCACCGTAAAGCAATGGAATTGCAATCCGTGTCTTTTAATCAGATAAATAATGCAAAGGATGCTTCGGTTAACAAAGTGAACATCATTAATTGCATCAATGAAGAAACGAAGGTAGAGCTGGGTCAATCGACGCCTGTTGCTGGAGAGGCTGCATATAAGTCTCTTGAAAAAGCTGTTGCCGATCTTAAAAACGGAGTGATAGATGTTTTAGTGACAGCTCCTATCAATAAACATAATATTCAACGCGATGATTTTCACTTTCCGGGACATACCGAATATTTGGAAGAACGCTTTGGAAAGGAAGATGAAAAAAGCTTGATGATCCTTGTCAAAGATGAGCTTCGTGTTGCTTTGGTTACAGGTCACATGTCGTTGGCAGATGTTCCTAAAAGTATTACAAAAGAAAAAATAATAGATGCAGCTATTCGTTTCGAAACTAGCCTGAAACGTGATTTTAGAATTGGTAAGCCACGCATTGCTGTATTGTCTTTGAATCCGCATGCAGGAGAAAATGGTCTCTTGGGTTCGGAGGAAAACGATATTATTATTCCTGCTATAAAAGAATTACAAGATAAAAAAATCCTCTGTTTTGGGCCTTATGCAGCAGACGGATTCTTTGGGGCAGGTGAGTTTTCTCACTTCGATGGCATATTAGCTATGTATCACGATCAGGGTTTGGCTCCTTTCAAAACATTGGCGATGGAAGACGGGGTGAATTTTACAGCAGGATTGTCCGTTGTTCGCACCTCTCCGGCACATGGAACTGCTTATGGTATCGCAGGGCAGAATAAAGCGTCCGAAGAATCATTCCGACAAGCGATTTATATGGCGATAGACACTTTCTCAAATAGAATTGAATATGATAAAGCATATGCCAATCCGCTGAGAAAATTGTATGTAGAGAGAGGTGGAGATGAAGCTGTAGACTTGACTAAAGAGGAGTAATACTTCTATAATATTTAAATCCTTAGTTTTTATATTTATGAATTATGCTATTATAGCTGCCGGAGAAGGTTCTAGACTTGTGCAGGAAGGTGTTTTCTTGCCTAAGCCTTTGGTCCGGATCAATGGGTTGGAAATGATCGGGCGATTACTCGGTATTTTTCTCAAAAATGACGCAGAATCCATTAGCATTATCATAAATGAAGAAATGAAAGAGGTGCAGGATTATATCTTAAAATTGGATATAGATATACCTTTCAATGTAATTGTAAAATCTACGCCGAGTTCGATGCATAGTTTTTTTGAACTTCGAAATTTTCTTCGTGAAGGGAAATTTTGCATGACGACGGTGGACACAATTTTCAGAGAGGAAGAGTTCTCTCAATATATAAAGGCTTTTATCAACGATGCGGATAACGATGGCATGATGGCTGTTACGGATTTCGTGGACGATGAAAAGCCATTGTATGTAGAAGTAGATGAAGAAATGAAAATAACAGGATTTCTGGACGAATCAGAAAACTGTAAATATATATCGGGTGGTATCTACGGATTAACACCCAAAGCGATAGATACATTGGAGGTTTGCCTTGAAAGCGGGCAATCACGCATGCGTAATTTTCAGCGCCAGCTTGTGTCTGATCAATTGAATTTAAAAGCATTCCCGTTTACAAAGATTGTAGATGTGGATCATGTAAAAGATATAGAGGAAGCAGAGAAATTTATCAACAGCTAAAATGTCGAAACCAAGAATAGCGGGAGTCAAGAGAAATACAAAATATTCGCCTAACCATATAGGAAACGACGGAATGATCTTTAACCTAACAGCGGAGAATCTTCGTCGTTTGGGTTATGAAGTAAGCGAATATACCGAGGCAGAATTAATTTTGATGGGAGAACAGGAAAAATACTTGTTCAATATGGCTCGGGAAAAGTCAACTCTCAATTATTTGAAGCAGATTGAAAATAACGGCGCTATTGTTATCAATTCCGGCTTTGGTGTGGAGAATTGTTCTCGTGCCGCTATGACTCAGTTGTTGATAGAAAATGGCATTCCTCATCCGGCAAGTATCATTGTTGACATTACCGAAGATCCAACAGAAAAGTTGGAGCAAATGAATGCCGATGCTTTTTGGATTAAACGAGGAGATTCGCATACAATACATAGGGAAGATGTAACTTATGCAAGAAACATTGCCGAAGCAAAGTCTATATTGCAAGAGTTTGCTTTTCGCGATATACCGAATGCAGTTATAAATGAACATTTGGTGGGCGATTTGGTGAAATTTTATGGAGTTGCCGATACCGAGTTCTTTTATTGGTTCTATCCTTTCGACTTGAGTTTAACTAAGTTTGGACTTGAGGCTGTAAATGGTTCCGCAAAAGAGTTTCCTTTCAATGTTGAGGCTTTGAAGAAAGCCTGCGACAAAGCCGGAGAGGTTTTGAATGTAAAAATATATGGAGGTGATTGTGTCGTGGACTCGAATGGCGATTTCAAGATCATAGATTTTAATGACTGGCCTAGCTTTGCTCCTTGCAGAGACGAAGCTGCGCCTTATATTGCTGAATGTATTTCCAAGAATATCCCTCTATGCTAATGTTTGGGAAAAGGGACTTTTTTAATAATTTTGTACAGTTGTTGTAAAATGGGTCAAAAAATATTATTTCATAAAATTATAGCCACAGGTTTCGGATCTGGGTATTTTCCTATTGCTCCGGGTACTGCCGGCGCAGCATTGGCTACAATTATATGGTATGTAGTTTCAATTTTTGTTTCTCCATGTGTCTTGACTATAACAACAGTAGTGCTGATTGCCATATTCACTGTCGTTGGTATCTGGTCTACTAATAAGATAGAACCTCTGTGGGGTGAAGACCCTTCCCGTGTAGTGGTTGATGAAATGGTCGGTGTTTGGATAGCCCTTTTGGCTGCAGTTCCCGATAAATTCTATTATCCTTTGGCTGCATTTGTGCTGTTTCGGTTATTCGATATATACAAACCATTAGGGATAAGGAAAATGGAAAGCCTCAAAGGTGGACTGGGTGTGATGATGGACGATGTTCTTGCAGGAGTCTATAGTTTTTTACTGTTATTAGGATTAAGATGGTTGATAGGGTAAAAAAGATAGCAAAGACTGTAAATGAAAAGGGCGGCATTTTTACATTTCTCCGGGCTCAATTTTCTTCCCAAATATCGAGTCTGACAGATTATGTAGTAAGCTTTGTTTTAGTTAATGCAGCAGGAATGCTATATGGCTATGCAACTTTATTGGGAAATGTTTCAGGAGGTATCGTAAATTGTATCATCAATTATAAGTGGACATTTAAGGCTCAGGGGAGTAAAATTAAATATGTGATCATAAAATATTTGATGGTGTGGGTGGTGAATCTTTTTCTCAATTGGAAAGGAACAATTCTGGTTACTGAATTGGTGTTGGACTGGATTCCGGTTGAAAATTTGCCTGATTTCATTGTCAATAATGTATTTATGATACCCAAAGCCATTGTATCCTTGATCGTTGGGTTCGGGTGGAACTACAATATGCAACGGTTATTTGTATACAAGGATAGAGACTATAAGAAATATCTGATTAAGATGGGATTATGGAAAGAGAATAGTAATGATGTAAGCCCGGAAGATATAAATGACGCATTACAGGAAGAGGATGATGCTCAATATGACAATCATAAATAGAATTCTTAATAAAAATTAGAGGGATAGTATAAGGTATGAAAGCAAGAGATTTTGCTCAACAATTGATTTATAAAATTATTGACCCCGTTGTTAGGGGGATGGTGAAAATCGGGATAACTCCCAATTTTGTTACTGCTACCGGACTTGTATTGAATGTTGCAGCCTGCGTGATTTTTATTTGCGGGGCAATGCGAGGTAAACCTTTCTATGGAGTTACTCATGGAATGGAAAGAGACCTTTCATTTGTAGGTTGGGGTGGATTTGTAATCTTGTTTGCCGGACTTTTTGATATGCTGGACGGACAAGTTGCCCGTATTGGCAAGATGAGTTCGCGTTACGGAGCACTTTTCGATTCGGTACTCGACCGTTATAGCGAACTAATTGTTTTGTTCGGAATATGCTATTATCTGATATTACAGGGATATTTCGTGAGTTCACTATTCGCTTTCATTGCATTGATAGGATCTATGATGGTGAGCTATGTCCGTGCCCGTGCCGAAGGACTGGGTATAGAATGTAAAGGTGGATTTATGCAACGTCCTGAAAGGGTTGTGACAATTGCTGTGGGCTGTATTCTTTGTGGTCTCTTTTATCACTTCTTCGGAGATATTCGTGTTCATGTATCATGGACTAAGATTCCGGTTTTTGAACCTGTTTTGCTTATGGTTATTCCTATAGCTTTTGTTGCGGTTTTTTCAAATATTACAGCTATTAATCGTTTGAGACATTGCAAAAGAGTATTGCAAGAACAAGATAGAAAGGATCAGGACAAATAAATGAAGGTTCAATTTTCGTTGCCGTCTCGTAGAGACAGTATTTTCGTCGTTGTTATTACAGCTTTTATCATTGCTTTAACGGCTGCCTTTGTGGGATTTCGCCCCGAACATGTGTTGATGTTCGGACTTTTTCTCGGGTTGTTTTTTGCAACGGAGTCTACTCGTAAGTTCGCTGTTGCTCTTATTCCGTTTATCGTTTTTGGTTTATCATATGATTGGATGCGTGTTTTTCCTAACTATATGGTTAACCCTATAGATGTAAAAGACCTGTATGATCTTGAGAAATATTTGTTTGGAATAAATGTAGATGGAAAGATTCTGATTCCTAACGAGTATTTTGCGATTCACTATTCATCTGTAATGGACTTCTTTGCAGGGATCTTCTATCTCACTTGGGTGCCCGTTCCCATTGCTTTTGGCATTTACTTATATTTTAAGAAGCAGAGGAAGATTTATCTTCAATTTGCTTTGGTCTTTTTATTCGTCAATTTGATAGGCTTTGCCGGCTATTACATACATCCGGCTGCGCCACCTTGGTATGCGATGCAATACGGGTTTGAGCCGATACTGAATACTCCGGGTAATTCTGCAGGACTGGCTCGCTTCGATGAGTTATTAGGCGTTTCTATATTTAATTCAATATATGGACGAAACTCGAATGTGTTTGCTGCTGTGCCATCGCTTCATTCGGCATATATGGTAGTGACGTTGTTCTATGCTGTAAAGAATAAGTCCAATATAGGAATACTGATTATATTGACTATCCTAATGTTTGGTATTTGGTTTACTGCGGTCTATTCATACCATCACTATATTATAGATGTATTACTGGGTGCTTTCTGTGCATTACTCGGGATTATATTGTTCGAACTTGTACTGATGAAAATCAAAGGGTTCAAATCATTCTTTAATAAATACTACGACTATATCAAATAGAAGTTTTATACTTTTATAATATGAAGGAAAAGCTGATTAGTAAGGACATGATAAGGGGAGTGCATCCCATTTTTAGAAGTCGTTACGGAAATACGATCATAAAAATCTTGTTTAAAGTAACAGGGTTGAATAAGGTGAATGCTATTTACGATGCATCAAAGCATCTGACAGGTCTTGAATTTGTAAATGATATGCTCGACAAGCTTAGGATCATTCGCAAATATGAGAATTATGAGGTGCTTGATAATTTCAAGGAAGGACCTTTTATTACAGTCTCCAATCATCCCTATGGACACATTGACGGAATTATAGCGATTAGTACTGTTGCAAGTAAGCGCAGAGACTATAAAATGATGGTCAATTGGATGCTGATGCAAATAGATACGATGGAAGAACATTTTATTGGTGTTAATCCATACTCCAAAGACAATAAAATGTCGGAGGTGAAGTCTAGTGTCGGAGGAGTGAAGCAATGTTTGGGGCACTTGAAGGATGGACACCCGCTAGGGTTATTCCCCGCAGGAGGGGTTTCTTCTCCGCATCTCGATCGCACTGAAGATCGTGAGTGGCAAGAACCTGTCCTCAAATTGATAAAAAAAGCAAAGGTACCCGTTATACCGATGTTCATATCGGGAAATAACTCTTGGTTCTATCGTTTTCTGGGATTCATCGACTGGCGTATACGTACAGTTCGGTTATTACACGAGGTAACCAATAAAAAAGGAAAAACGGTTTATGTCCGTTTTGGTAAACCCATAACGGTGGAAGAGCAGGCCAAGTTTACAGATATAAAAGAATTTGGCGAATACCTGAAAGCTCAGACTTATGCCATGAAGAAGAAAAAATGGTCGGAAGGAAAGTATGTTTGATCTGCAAAAAATAAAGGGAATAATATTCGACTACGGAGGTACTATCGATAGCAATGGTAAACATTGGGCGGAAGTGCTTTGGGAATCATATCAGGATCAACAGGTACCTGTAACAAGGGAACAGTTTCGCGAAGCTTATGTCTATGGTGAAAGATATTTGGCTACTAATCTTGTAATAACAGCCCAGGATAATTTCTATGTTTTGCTCGAAAAAAAAGTCAGAATCCAAGTCGAATACCTTATAGATAAAGGATTCTTAGCAGGTAATGATAAAACAGAAGGATATATTCTTGCTATTTCAAGGCAATGTTATAACTTTGTGAAAGGTTTGTTAAGAAAGGAACTCGCTATACTTACAGCTTTAAAAAATCGTTATCCAATGGTATTGGTTTCTAATTTCTATGGAAATGTACAATCAGTATTGAGCGATTTTGGTCTGTTAGACTATTTTGATTCTATCATCGAATCTGCGGTTGTTGGTATAAGAAAGCCCGATCCTGCGATATTTAAATTGGGAATCGAAGCTTTGAATTTACCTGCATCTTCGGTCGTCGTTATCGGAGATTCTTATGCAAAGGACATTATTCCTGCATCTGAGAACGAATGTCAGACTATATGGTTGAAAGGACTTGGATGGGAAAAAGACAAAGAGGATGCGAAAGCAGACCTTATCATATCAGACTTCATGGAGTTGAAGGCTGTTTTTCAACTTGATTGAAAGAATGCGTACTTGAATTTTGGTAATACTGTGGAGTCAGTAGATTATCTGTTTTAATAATGGAAGCCACTTGTAAGGTGGAAAAGCCCGGGTTGGGAGAATAAAATGAAACGGATTGTCGCTGAAGTCATATTATTATATAGGATTTTGTGGAAACGGGAGATAATATCCCGGTGAAGCTTAATCTGTCGTTTAAAGGATTGCTGCGGGTTGCAGTGTATTTTAAAAATTAATTAAAAAAATGGGAAAAGTACAAGTTAAAGAAGCCAGTGGAAAACTTGGCGTTCTTGTTGTTGGAGTTGGAGGTGCTGTGGCATCTACATTCATCGCAGGTACATTGATTACTCGTAAGGGTTTAGGCGTACCTGTAGGTTCAATCACGCAATTGGCAACAATGCGTATAGGGAAAAGAGAAGAAAATAACTTCCCTAAAATCAAAGACGTTGTGCCTTTGGCAGATTTGAACGATATCGTTTTCGGAGGATGGGATTTATTCGAAGATGATGTATACCAAGCTGCAAAACATGCAGAAGTATTAACAAACGAAGATCTTGACAAAGTAAAAGATGAATTGGCTGCTATTAAACCTATAAAAGCAGTATTCGATCAGGAATTTGTAAAACGTCTACATGGTACTTGGGTCAAATCGGCTCCTACTAAGTGGGATTTGATGGAACAAGTAAGAGAAGATATCCGCGAATTTAAGAAAACAAACAATTGCGACCGCGTAGTAGTTATCTGGTGTGGTAGTACAGAAGTGTTCACTCCTCTTGGAGAAGTGCATAAAACTCTAGCCTCATTAGAAAAAGGTATGAAGGAAAATCATAAAGATATAGCTCCTTCTAATATCTATGCTTATGCTGCTGTTTCGGAAGGTGTAGCATATATCAATGGTGCTCCTAACCTGACAGTTGATATACCTGCTATGTGGGAACTTGCTGCTAAAACTCAGACTCCTATCTGCGGTAAAGACTTCAAAACTGGTCAAACTATGTTGAAGACTGTATTGTCTCCAATGTTGAAGACCCGTATGCTTGGTCTTAGCGGATGGTTCTCTACAAACATTCTTGGTAACCGTGACGGAGAAGTTCTTGACGATCCGGGTTCATTCAAAACTAAAGAAGAGTCTAAACTTTCGGTTATAGACAATATCCTTCAACCGGAACTTTATCCTGATCTTTACGGAAATGTTTACCACAAAGTTCGTATCAACTATTACCCACCTCGCAAAGACAATAAAGAGGGATGGGATAATATCGATATCTTCGGATGGTTGGGTTATCCAATGCAATTGAAGGTGGATTTCCTTTGCCGTGACTCTATTCTTGCAGCGCCATTGTGCTTAGACTTAGTTCTATTCACTGACTTGGCTAAACGTGCAGGTATGAGTGGTATCCAAGACTGGTTGTCATTCTATTTCAAGAGCCCTATGCACGAACCGTCTAAGGTTGCAGAGCACGATTTGTTCATCCAATATGTGAAGTTAAAAAATACACTTCGTCAGATGATTGGAGAAGAAACTATCGATTTCATGGATTAATAGTATCTTTCAATATTAAAAATGCCGCATCGAATTGATGCGGCATTTTTGTTTATAAAAAAATCCATAACCAGTTGTTGATTATGGATTCTGTTTTTTTACATCATAGGCCCACCGGGGCCGCCAGGTCTTCCGCCAGGCCCACCCGGACCTCTTCTCCAGCCTCCACCTTCTCCGCCATCCATATCGGATTGCTTAGCTCCACCTTTGAATGATTGGAAGCGGTATGAGAAGCTAACCATAAAGTAGCTTGGTAATGTATTGTAGGTTGATTGCGAATAACCCTGAGATGTAGAAGTAGGAGTAGGTATAATCACTTCTCTTTGTCTCAATATATCATTAATGCTAAATTTAAGCGTGCCATTTTTTGCCTTGAATAACTGTTGAGATACAGATGCATTCCATAGCCATTCATTTATTTTGTATCCGTTGGCATAACCTGAGTTTGTAGTGTATCTGATATCTGTACTAAATGTTAATCCAAAATACAACTGTAATGTTGTTTCAAAACTACCTCCGTAGTCAAAACTGTTTAGATTCATTTCCTTCAAAGACTCGAGACTATTCACCGTATTGTTGTACCCAAAGTTTCCTCTTAATGATAGATCTATATTATTTGCTATTTCTTGATTGCCATAGGCTCCAAAATCTGATCTATAACGAAGACCTAAGTTTTCAGAAATGTTAAATGTCGAAGCTGTGTTTTTGTATCCATTTGTATATCCATTGCTTCGTTGATAATTACCTCCGGTACCCGAGTTTACAGAGAATTTTCTGTTTGACAATGGTTTGTTGACCATCATGCGCAGATTGGCACCCCAGTTGCCGTTTATATTATCATACGTGCTTTCTTTTGCTCCATTATCTAGGATGATTGTTTTTGAAACAATGTCGTTCATGCTGAAATTAAAACCTCCAAAGAGCCCCATCATACTACCTTGTTGGGGATTAAAGTTTTGATAACGTATCCTGAACCTATTGCTAAATGATGGCTTCAAATTAGGATTACCATAGGTGATATTCAAAGGGTTTGATTCGTCTCTTACACTAGATAATTGAGTAGCTGTTGGTTGGTCGGTTGATCCATCATAATTGATTCTAATATTATGCTGTCTGCTCCATCTATAGTTGAACTGGGCAATTGGTGCATAGTTAAATACATTGTTTGATGTTGGCTCAGTTTCGTTTGGTGTTGAAGTGATACTCTTTGTCTTGGATGGTTGTAATGCCAATCCGATCGTATAGTCATATTTTTCACGGACAGCTTTGAAATTGGCTCTTATCTCCTGATTCGTAAAATCGTTTTCCAATTTCTTTGTGGCAGTAGGGTCTATATCTGTATAATTGCCCGAGCCGTCATTCATAAAGGTGTTTCTGTCCGATTCTGTATGGTTCTTCCGGAATGAATAGGTGAGTTGTAGGAAATTATTATTTCCTATAGGTTCTACGTATGATGCATATGCTCGCCAATTGTATCCGTCATTTTTTAGATTGTAAATCTGGTCTCTTAACCCTATAGAATCACCGCTGGCTACTTTATATGTAGTTTGTGACCAGTTTGCACCGTCGCTTTCCAGATCATTGTACCCTGCTGATAGGCTAAAGCTAAGTACTCTCCCTTTTTTTCCTAATTCGCGGCTAACATCTAATCTTCCTGATATATTCTTGCTGGTTCCTTCTGAGTATGCCTCTGATTTTCCCCAGTTTACAGTATCCGTAGGATTGATAAGAGAGGTTAAATATTCACTGTTTTGAATATTTGTATTTTCTCCATATTGAAAAGTAGGACTGAAGATAATTTTTGTAGCAGCATCGGGCGACCATTCAAAGCGAAAATCACCTCCAAAGTTGTTGCTTTTATTAATTCCCCAATTTCGCTTGTTTTCATAGAGGTCCCCATCTTTATGTCCCTCTCGGTATGTTTGAGAGAATGTACTTTGCTGTACATCATTATTCGTATCTCCGTATCGTATATTACCACCCCATTTTAATTTGTCGGAGGGATTTAGAGCAAAGTTAAAACCTCCGCTGGCTGATTTAGATAATCCATACCTTCCCCCAAAGTTCATACCACCTCCACCTCTCATGCCTCGGAAAGAATTTCCAACGTTATCGGTAAATCCTTCGTTGTTTGTATTGTTGATACCCCCAAGCAGGGTGAATTGACTTTCATTTCGCATATAGTTGACTATTCCACTTAGTCCGTATCTGTCTTCGCTACCAGCTCCCGCTGTTCCACTACCATAAAGACCTTCTTTCATGCCTTTTTTTATAGTCAGGTTTATCACTGTTTCTTCGTCGCCATCATCAAATCCGGTCATTAAAGCCATGTCAGATTTGCGATCAAGAACTTGAAGCTTGTCCACCATTTGTGCCGGAAGGTTTTTGGAAGCGACCTTGGGGTCGCTACTGAAGAACTCTTTACCATCCACTAGTATTTTCTTTATCTCTTTTCCGTTTACCGTTATTTTACCATCTGAATCAACTTCTGCTCCTGGTAATTTCTTAACGAGATCTTCGACTACGGCGCTCTCTTGAACCTTGTATGAATCGGCATTGTACTCTACAGTGTCACCCATAACTTTTACTTCTATGGCTTGTGCTGTGACTACTGCTTCTTTTAGGGTGATGCCATCTTCTTTCAGGTATATGTTCCCCAATGCGGTTTTATTGCGAGTATTTACATTGTAATACTGGTCAAGATAACCAAGAAAAGATACCTGAGCAATATAATTACCTTGTTTTACACTAATAGTAAATTTTCCGTCCGATGCTGTTACGCCACCTGTCACATATGTACTATCTTTTGCATTCAAGATACGTATGCTGGCTAATTCGATGTCTTCTTTTGTGGCGTCGTCAAATACAGCTCCTGTTATATTTGCTGTTTGGGATTGTGCATTCAGTTGGAATAGTATGCACAAAAATAGGAGTAGTGGAATATTCCTTTTCATTGTTTCCTTTTGCTAAAGATGAATTTACTTTTAAACTGAGACTTGGACTTTGAAAGAAATGAAAGGTTTAATCTCTTTTTATATTTTTATTCTTTTTGTTTTCATTTTTTTTCAAAAGATAAAAATCATTCCAAAAAAGCTATCTTTGTGTTTGAAAATTATTCATTAGTAAAAACAACACGAAGCTTGCTTCACTTCATCATATGGCAAAGAAAACAGTTCAAAAAAAGAAGAATCAAAGTAAACTGTCCCTATTTTGGGAAACAATAAAGAAAGAGCGCGCCAAATTCCTTATCGGTGTATGTCTTGCTTTTTTGGGAGTGTATATCCTGCTGGCAGGAATTTCGTTCTTTTTTACAGGCGCAGCCGATCAAAGTAAAGTTGAAAATAAATTCTTTTTAGATCTTATATCTCATAAACAGCAGATTAGTAATTGGACTGGTGTTGCCGGAGCTTTTGTCGCAGAGAAAATTGTAAATCAGTGGTTCGGTATATTTTCCCTTCTTATTCCTGTTTATCTCATATTTATGGGATTGAAGCTTATGCGTGTGATGAACATATCGGCAATACGGACTTTCTTGTTGTTTGCTTTTGCTCTCATCTGGGGGTCAATAACAAGTGCGTTTGTGCTTTCCCGTTTATTCCCGGATAGTCATATTATATGGGGTGGGGCTCATGGGCAATATATAGAGCGTCTTTTAGAGGCTGCTTTGGGTATGCCGGGTACGATTATGGTTATATTACTTCTGTTGATAATGTTTCTGATTATTACCAAAAAGGCATCTATGGAGTTCTTCCGTGGTTTGTTTAAGAATCCGTTAAAGCTCAATTCGGGAGGTTCGCCGGAACTAGAATATGAGGAAGAAATAATAGAAGAAGAACCTGAAAAAGAAAAGAAAAATTGGTTTGCCTTCCTTAAAAGGAAGAAAAAAGAAGAACCTGAAATAGAAGAAAAAGAATTAGATTTCTTGCCACCGATTACAGAGGTTTATAAACCGAAAAAAGAACAATCTGTAAAGGTTGATGAAGATTTTGAAATTGTAGTTCCGAAAGATGAAGAGTTTATTTCTCCCGTGAAAAAAATGCAGACTGAGGTTGAGCCGGAAGATGAAACTCAAGATGCTGTTCAGGATATAATGCCTGAGGGTGAAGAAATGGAGGAGTATGATCCTACGAAGGATTTATCAAATTTTCATTTCCCATCTACAGATTTACTAAAAGTATATGATACTACTGGTAAAGGGGTGGATATGAATGAACAAAATGCCAATAAAAGCAAGATCATTACTACCCTGCAAAACTATGGCATTGAGATTACTTCTATTAAGGCAACTGTTGGTCCGACTATTACTTTGTATGAAATAGTGCCGAAAGCAGGAGTCCGTATTTCTAAGATTAGAAATCTGGAAGATGATATTGCTCTTAGTTTATCTGCTCTTGGTATTCGTATTATTGCACCAATGCCGGGTAAGGGGACTATTGGTATTGAAGTGCCGAATAAAGATCCGCAAATTGTATCTATGCAATCGGTAATAGCTTCTCGTAAGTTTCAGGAGTGTACTTTCGATCTCCCTGTGGCTTTGGGTAAAACTATTACGAATGAGATATTCATGTTCGACCTGTGTAAGATGCCTCACTTGCTTGTGGCCGGGGCAACAGGGCAGGGTAAGTCAGTAGGGCTAAATGCGATTATCACATCTTTGCTTTATAAGAAACATCCGGCAGAAATGAAGATGATACTTGTAGACCCTAAGATGGTTGAGTTTAATATTTATTCCCGCATCGAGAAACATTATCTTGCAAAACTCCCTGATGCCGAAAAGGCAATTATTACGGATGTGAGTAAGGTAACTCAGACATTAAATTCATTGACAAAGGAGATGGATGACCGTTACGAGTTGTTGATGAATGCCGGGGTGCGTAATATAAAAGAATATAACGAAAAATTCCGTAAGCGTCGTTTGAATCCTTTGAAAGGACATCGTTTCCTTCCTTATCTTGTAATTATTATAGATGAGTTTGGGGACTTGATAATGACTGCCGGAAAAGAAATAGAAATGCCTATTGCCCGTATTGCGCAGAAAGCTCGTGCGGTAGGTATGCACATGGTAATTGCTACGCAACGCCCGACTACAAACATTATTACAGGTACAATCAAGGCCAACTTCCCTGCTCGTATGGCATTTCGTGTGACATCGCAGATAGACTCGCGTACGATTCTTGATATGTCTGGCGCTAATCAGTTGATTGGACGTGGAGATATGCTGTTTTCTCAAGGAAGTGATCTCGTGCGTATACAGTGTGCGTTTGTGGATACGCCGGAGGTTGAGGGTATTTCTCGATATATTGGTGAGCAACAAGGATATTCTCAAGCATTTGAATTGCCTGAATATGTGGGTGAGGCTAGTGAAGATAAAATTGGAAATATCGATCTTAACGATCGTGATCCTTTGTTTGACGAAGCTGCTCGGCTTATCGTTGTGCATCAACAAGGTTCAACATCGCTTATTCAGCGCAAGTTTTCTATCGGGTATAATCGTGCCGGTCGTTTGATGGATCAATTGGAGGCAGCCGGAATTGTAGGCCCTACTCAGGGTAGTAAGCCGCGCGATGTGCTTGTTCAGGACGAATATAGTTTGGAACAAAGGTTGAATTCATTTCAATAGTTAGTTTGGTCGAAATCATAAAAAACGTATCATTGTATAAATACTTAAAAATTAATCACTACCTTTGCGCCGCTTTATTGACTGGCTCTCTTATTTCTTCTTATCGTTTCGTTTTGGGGTGGGAGTGAGTCAATTGAAAGACTTATTTATCACATAAAATTTTTAATGAAAACATTTGAAGAATTAGGGGTCGCAGCGAATATTCGCAAAGCGATCGAAGAAATGGGATACGAGAATCCCATGCCAGTTCAGGAGGAAGTGATTCCATACCTACTAGGCGAAGCCACAGACGTTATTGCTTTAGCGCAAACGGGAACAGGAAAAACAGCTGCTTTTGGCTTGCCTGTATTGCAAAAAGTCAATGTGAAAGAAAATGTGCCACAGGCACTGATCCTATGTCCTACTCGTGAGTTATGTTTGCAAATAGCAAGCGACTTAGCAGACTATTCTAAGTATATAGATAATTTGAGAGTATTGCCGGTTTATGGCGGTTCAAGTATCGAAAGCCAAATCAAATCATTGAAAAGAGGCGTTCAGATTATTGTTGCCACTCCGGGTCGTTTGATAGACCTTATCAATCGTAAGACTGTCGATCTTAAAGATGTAAAACATGTAATCCTTGACGAGGCGGACGAAATGCTGAATATGGGCTTTACTGAAAGTATTGATGAAATACTATCTAAAGTCCCAGACAGTCGTCAGATGCTTCTTTTCTCGGCAACAATGCCGAAGGAAATATCGAAGATTACTAAGAAATACATGGACAGTCCGAAAGAAATTACGATTGGTCGCAAGAATGAGGGTTCAAACAATGTGAAACATGTATATTACATGGTTCATGCTAAAGATAAATATCTAGCTCTTAAACGTATTGCAGACTATTATCCGAGTATATATGGAATCATATTTTGCCGCACACGTCGCGAGACTCAAGAAATTGCAGACAAGTTGATTCAAGACGGGTATAATGCAGATTCATTGCACGGAGACCTCTCGCAGGCACAACGTGACTATGTGATGCAAAAATTCCGTATTCGCAACTTGCAGCTTTTGGTAGCTACTGATGTTGCTGCCCGTGGACTTGACGTGGATAGCCTTACTCATGTTATCAACTACGGTTTGCCTGACGATATAGAATCTTATACACACCGTAGCGGACGTACAGGCCGTGCAGGGAAAACAGGGACATCGATAGCGATTGTTCATGTGAAGGAAAAAGGGAAAATCAGAGAAATCGAGAAGATAATAAATAAAAAGTTTGAACAAGGAACTATTCCGTCAGGAGAAGCGATTTGCGAAAAACAGTTATTCAGCCTTGTAGACCGCATTGAAAAGGTAAAGGTGAATGAGGATGAGATCTCTGAAATATTACCATCTGTATTCAGAAAGTTGGATTGGCTGGAAAAAGAAGATATAATCAAACGTGTTGTTGCTCTTGAATTTAATCGTCTAATCGAGTATTATCGTGATGCGGATGATATAGAGTCTCCAACAGAACGTTCATCTCGCGATCGTGACGATAATTCTTTCTCTCGTCGTAGAGATAGAGATCAGCGTCCAAATGGTCGTGGAGCAGAAAGAGGTTATTCTCGTTTGTTTATCAATATCGGGCGTACAGATAATGTAAATCCGGCTACATTGATGGGTTTAGTAAACGACTTTGTTCCTGAGAAAGTTAATATCGGACGGATTGATATTATGCAAAACTTCTCATTCTTTGAAGTTCCTGAAAAAGATGCTCAAAAGGTTATTAAATCTATGAGCCGTCAAGAACAGAATGGTCGCCGCATATCGGTAGAAGTAGCTCAAGGAGGAGGCTCTGACAAAGGTGGTGATCGCGGAGGCGACAGAGGTGGCCGAACTCATTTTGGTACTCCACGATCGGATAGAGGTCAACAAAGAAGAAGTTCTGATTCAAGATCGAAATCTTCTTCTAAACCATCGTCAGATAAGGATAAAGGACATCGTAAAGGACGAAAACCTAAGTTCTCGTAAAAAGAATATAAAAATATCAATGCCCTAGCAAAATTGTTAGGGCATTTTTTGTTTACAAAACAATGTTTAAACCTAATAGGAATGCACTGTTCCCTCCGGCATTCAGATGTTTGCTCTTATTGTATGGGGCAAATTGGTATTCTCCAAATACACCGACTCTTTTGAAGCGTAGGCTTGTACCGATGCCAAAACTGAAAACTCCTACATTGTAGGCTTCATTTTTTACATCTGGTTTTTTCTTGTTGGTTGTCAATCCCGCAACACCAATTTTGCCATACTTTTCCCAATAAACACTACGTGCCAATTTCGACTGATACAGATATCCTATGCTGGCTATGAAAATACTATGAGCTTTGGCGTTAAGTGAGATGTCTTTTTCTTCGTATATAAACCATTTCCTGTCGTTCGGTAAAACTACTCCCATTTCGATAAACAGACCTGTACTAGGCTCTGGCATACCATAGCTGTATAAATTTCTAAGGTTCATGCTGATTGCAATGTATGGACTTGTTCCCGTGAAATCTTTCTGTCCTCCGATTGGCATATATGCACCAGACTTAAAGCTGAGGGAATAACTGATGAAATCACTCTCTTTTTTTATTTCTGCCAATTTATCAATCTCCGTTTGAGTAAGTTCCTCTCTTGCCGGAATATCGTATTTATGCCAGGCGTTCTCCGGAATTTCTTTTAACTGCATGACTTCTTTCAGTAGATAAGGCATCTCATAATCATTTCGGTTGTATCCATAATAACTCATGACACAACTTATGTAGCGATCCCTTACCTGAGTAGATACATAATATACGATCAAGGGGTTTCTTTTATAGTGGGATTTGTATACAATTCGTCTGGTATTGGTCTCTTCGCCTTCAAAAAGTATGGGGATAACGGTGTCTGATAAAATAGCCGTTTTTGATGATTTGTTTTTTAAAATAAGGATGTCTGTATTTTGATCAGCTTTCTCTTGCGTGTCGAACTCAGACCAGCTGATTTGTCCACCCATGCAATTAATATTGTGAGGCGACCACCATCGGCAAGCCGACCCTAAATGTAAGTTTCGTCCTGCAAAATCAATAGAATCTATTTCAATAGATGAAATAAAACGGTTTAATTTATCTTCAAGGTACAGATTTATAAATTCATTCTCGATATTTATATCTCTGTCACCGGCTTTTGTGAATAAGATGAGATCCGATTTATTATTGTTCTTTTCTATAATATAAAGCAAATGAACTAAAGAAACATCTTCAAAACCTATTGCCTCGATAATTTTGTTAGGGCGGTCTATTGCCGAAGAAGAGTATTCTTTTTGGATCTCTTGAATATCATATTTTTTCTTTATTTTAGAGATATTCTTGTCACTTTCGGGTGTTTCTATTTCTTTGACGAATATATTGTATCCGGCAAATTCATAAAATTGATCACCATTCTTGTCTATCAATCCATGCAATCCTATTATATCATTCGATTGAGAAAATACTTGTAGTGTGAGATTCACAAATAGCAAGGCTAAGAAATATCTTTTCATGTTGAACTTTAATAAAAAGTAAATTCGAATATGAAAATAATGTAAAAAATGAAACGGATTCCAGTATTAACGAAAATTAAGGCTTTAGTTTTCCAATAAATCAAATGTTTATATTTATTCAGCCAATAAAATCATCTTTCAAGTAATTAATGTAAGCAGGCTGCAAAAAAATAGTATTTTTGCAGAGCAATGTAATTCAGTACTTTTGGAAATTATAAAAAGATAACAATCTTAAACAAAAACAATATGAAGAAATTTTTATTCTTAGCCTTTGCTTTTTGTGCGTTGTTAAGCCCTTTGGCTTTGTCGGCACAAAAAAAGACACAATCGAAAAAAGCTACACCCGAGCCACTAACATTAAAAACGGAAGCCGATACAATTTCCTATGCTTTTGGTGTTATGATGGTGAAAAGTGGTATACAGCCATATATGGCACAAATGGGAGTAGTTGCAGATACTGCGGCAGTAAGATCTGAATACAAGACCAAAATAGAAAAGGAGAATAACGCTTCACAAAAAGATAAATTGGGTAAAGAATTAGCTTTTAAACTCGATTCTCTGAATAAGTCTAATCTAAAAAACACCGATGAATTCCTTGCTGGGTTCAATCAGGCCATGAATCAAACTAAAGATAAAAATGCATTCAATGTTGGGGTGGCTCTAGGTAGCCAATTTGCTTCCATGTCTGAGAATATAACAAAAGAGATGTTTAATGGAAACGATGAATTTAATAAACAGGCTTTTGTTGCTGCTTTTGCCAGTAGTTTGAAAGATGAAAAACTATTGATCGAGGATTCTGAAGAAATAGTACAGGCCGCATCCGAAAAAGTGCGTGAGGCCGCTGAGCTGAAAAAGAGTGAAGGCTTGAAAGAAGAATTTGCTGAGCAAATTGCAGCAGGCGAAGCTTTTCTCGCAGAAAATAAAACCAAAGATGGGGTAGTTACTCTTCCTAGTGGATTGCAGTATAAGATACTTAAAGAAGGAACAGGAGCTATACCAACCGAGAATGACCGTGTTAAAGTTCACTATGTAGGAACTTTAATTGATGGTGAGCAATTCGATAGTAGTATCGAGCGTGGCGAGCCGGTTGTTTTTGGCGTTACTCAAGTGGTGAAAGGATGGACAGAAGCTTTGTTGCTTATGCCTGTCGGATCGAAGTGGATCGTTTATGTACCATCCGATTTGGCATACGGAAGCCGTGATACCGGGGCAATTAAGCCTTATTCAACTCTGATATTCGAAATAGAGTTATTGGATATAGAGCATTAATTGTAATAATATAAAACGCAAAAAGGATTGGTGTTCACCAATCCTTTTTTGTTTAATTATAATGAAACAATTATAGTCCTTTCTCGCTCAAATATCTTTCTGCTTCAATTGCTGCTTGACATCCACTTCCAGCAGCTGTAATAGCTTGCCTGTAGTGAGGATCGGCAACATCTCCTGCAGCAAATACACCTTCAATACATGTTTTAGGCGTTCCTGGTGTAGTGATTATATAGCCTACAGAGTCTAGGTTTAATTGATCTTTAAAAATGTCGGTATTTGGTTTGTGACCGATAGCCAGGAAGAAACCATCTATGGCGATATCAAATTTTTCTTCGTTGGGCTCCCCAGCATGTTTTACGATGTGTGCCCCTTCTACGCCGTTTTCACCAAACAGTCCGACAGCGTTCGATTCGAATAGTATTTCGATTTTAGGATTTTGCATAGCCCTGTCCTGCATTACTTTTGATGCGCGAAGATATGGTTTGCGGACGATCAGATATACTTTCGAAGCCAGCCCTGCAAGGTAGATTGCTTCCTCGCAAGCTGTGTCGCCACCACCTACAACCGCAACAGTCTTTTTGCGATAGAAGAATCCGTCGCAAGTAGCACAGGCTGATACACCCATCCCAGCATATTTAGCTTCATCGGCTAGTCCTAAATATTTTGCACTGGCACCGGTAGCTATAATTACAGTGTCGCTTTCAATAACTTTCTCTCCGTCGATTGTTACCTTTCTGGGATATGATGTGAAATCTACCGCAGTAGCAATTCCATAACGTATGTCAGCACCAAAGCGTACTGCTTGTTTTTTCAGGTCTTCCATCAATTCAGTTCCGGTTATACCTTCGGGGTATCCGGGGAAATTTTCTACTTCGGTAGTAGTTGTTAATTGTCCTCCGGGCTGTATGCCTTCGTATAATACAGGCGACAGATTTGCTCTCGAAGCATAAATTGCTGCAGTATATCCCGCAGGTCCTGAGCCAATAATCAGGCAACGTACTTTTTCATTCATGTTGTATGGTTTATATGTTTTGTTTATATTTAAAACAAATATATAGATAAAAATTATATATTGAAAGTTTATTCGTTTACTATTTTTTATAGAATAATAAACAGAATCTATCTTATCTCAGATCCACAATATCTGCTTTTGGATAGTCTTTCTTATTGAATGTAAATGTTGTCTCAGGAATGTTGTTCCCTGTTTGGTAATTCTTGATAGAAAGAATGTTTTGTATGCCGGATTTATCGGTCAAGGTTATTGTAGAGAAGACGCTTGTTGTTTTATCTATTTCTACGAGTATTTTTGTTATATCTGCTCCTTTCTTTTGAGGGGTAAGTTCTACTTGTTGCAAAACCTTACCTCCCGCTCTTTTCTCTCCTTTATACGATAGATTGTAACCTTTTTTGTAGATGCCAAATAATGCAGAAGGGCTAACTCCCTGCAATTCTTCACCCGAAGGATTGCTGATATTCACCTCTTCCGTATCTTTTACATAGACCCATTGAGTGGTGCCGTCAAACCATGTGATGGCATCAGGTATTTCTATCTTAAATTTATTGCCTTTCATATAGGCTTTCCCATCGTAACTGTATGTGTTTTTTGCTTTGAGATCTTTGGCGTCCAGCGTAAAACTAACAGTAACACCTCCTGCTTTATTGTATGCTTCAGAAGCCTTGTCTAATATAGCTCGAGCGTTTTGTGCCGATGCTAAAGATGCTAAGGTTATGAATAGGGCGAATGTGAATAATCTTGATTTCATATTTGTTAATTTAGTCTATGCAAATATAGACAATTTATTAGAGGAAAAGTTTAAAGCAGTCTTTGTAATAAAAAGATAAATTATCCGAATCAGGTATATTTATACTATCTTTATCTACCAACTTTTATATCAAACTAAATGAACTATATCTTATACATCTTTCTGGGACTATTTTTATTTCAAGGATCTTTATTGGCCGGAGAAAAGTCAGATACAATCTATACAGCCAAGCGTAATAAGATTTATAAAAAATATATTGGAGTATCTCCGTTGTATGTTGATAAAGATCCTCAGTTTATGGGAGATTCCAGAGTAATAGAGGCTTTCTTTAATAAGCATTTGGTGTATCCCGATTCGGTGGATCGAAAAGAACTTGATGGAAATGCTGTTCTCCTTAGGTTTGTCGTAACCGACAGAGGGGTGATAAAAGATATGTCGGTACTTGAAGGTCTGCATCCGGCATATGATGATGAAGCTATACGTGTGATGAATCTTCTGCCTATGATTGCGGGAGAGAAGAATGGAATTCCTGTTTTTACAGAGATGATTTACCAGCTTGCGTTCAAAGAATTGAAACCTAAGGTGCAGCGGAAACTTGATAAAATGCCTAGTTTTCGAGGAGGAGAGGTTGCTATGATAAATTTTATACGCAGAAATCTGAAGTATCCGAAAGAAGCTCAAAAAAATCGGATAGAAGGACGTGTTGTTATCCGTTTTATAGTATCCGAAGATGGAAAAATAGAAGAT
>POVV01000414.1_pt1 | contig 28505 bp, 25 predicted proteins | sample 1560271 | NCBI WGS metagenome assembly POVV01 (sample SAMN08337232, study PRJNA429181) | Bioreactor metagenome, whole genome shotgun sequencing project. | biome: cows' rumen and soil; feature: anaerobic; isolation source: anaerobic chemostat enrichment culture, galacturonate as sole carbon... | reverse complement strand
GTATACCTCGCCCTGATACTTCCTTATTGCGCGTCCGTGTGAATCAACACTTTTCAGCCTGCGTCCCAGCCGGTCGGTAACGGTGGCAAATCCTCCGGTAATACGGGCAATAAAAGCCAAAGACAAACACAGTTGATCCAAAAGTTTGTTATTACCCATTACTTCACCCGCCATAACTGTTCTTTTTCCGTAAGTGCCTGTCCAATCGGTACAATATATGTTTGCCGGAATTAGCAGAACCAGTTGCTTACTATATAGTATAGGTGTAAACTTTATGTTAAGAAAGTGAATCTTTATAATGTATTGCTTGCAAAAAAATCATGTAATGCGGGAAGAGGAAGTGATTGATTTGTCAATTTGGAAATATAAGGTTTTCGACGCTATTGTCGCTTCAGGCAGTATGGCAAAAGCGGCTGAATTGCTGAATTTGTCACAATCCGGCGTCAGTCATGCCCTGGCCAACCTGGAAACTGAATTCGGATTTCCCCTGCTTACCAGGGACCGTTCCGGTATCAGCCTGACCAGCAGCGGCAGACAGGTATTGCCTTATATCCGGGAAATCCTGCATTACAATGAACGACTGAAGCAAGAGGTGGCAGCCATCACCGGCCTGACTGCCGGCACAGTCCGGATTGGGACCTTTACCAGTCTTTCGATGCAATGGCTGCCTGGAATTATCACCCAGTTCCACCACTATTATCCGACCATAACCATCGAATTATTGGATGGCAATTATGACGAAATTGAGGAATGGATAAAAAATGGTTCGGTTGATTTTGGCTTTGTTTCGCTGCCAACAGTGAAGCTGTATGAGACCATTCCCTTAAGCAAAGACAGGCTGCTGTGCATTCTCCCGGCCGAACACCGGCTGCGGCAACAAAGCGTAATTACTTTTAACAATATTAAAGAAGAGCCGTTTATTGCCACAAAATGGGGTAGTTATGATGAAATAAAACGGCTGGTAAATGAACATAATGTGAAATTGAAAATACGCTATGAGGTAACAGAAGCCCGTGCCATTATCAGCATGGTGAAAAACGGTCTGGGTATCAGTATTCTTCCCGAATTGACACTATCACAGTCCACAGACACGGTTTACAGCGTCTGTCTGGAGCAATCACCTTCCCGGACAGTAGGTATTGCCGCCCTGTCGCTCAAAAATATTTCTCCTGCGGCCAAAAAGTTTATTGATTGTACCAAATTATGGTTAACAAAACATCATTTGCTGGATTTTTAGCAGGCAAATTGCTTTACTCTGCCTGTGCCTTGCGGCCGGCAGAGTCACACTGGTATAACGCCCTGCGGACTAAAGCCGGACCGGCTTTCTTTTTATATTCCGCCGAAGCGCGCTGCCCTAACGTCACGCTGATTTCGTTGAAGGCGGCTGCCACACATTCCTCAATAGTACCGGGAGTAAATGTGCGGCCCAGCAAAACCTGTTCCGCACCCGCTACCCGGAAAGGATGCGGGGCAACCGCACCTAAGGCCAGCCGGCAATCGGTTACCCGGAGTTCCCCTGCCGGCGACCAGCTGCAACCGACAATAGCCGCTGCGCTGACCCGGGAAATAGCCAGCGCATTGCGCCGTGCCAGTTTGATAAACGCGCTGCCGGTGCCAACAGGCAGCGCGTTAAAGGTGATTTCCTGAATAATTTCGTCCGCAGCCAGCGTAGTCTTACCCAAACCCTGGAACAGGTCTGTCAGCAGCAGCTCCCGCTGCCCGCCCTTGCGGGCAATTTTAACCCGGGCAGCGAGCGCAACCATGGCCGGAACCGTGTCGGCAGCCGGCGAAGCATTGGCAATATTGCCGCCGACTGTACCGGCGTTACGGATTTGCGGCGAGCCGACAGACGCTGCGGCCTGCGCCAGCAATAGCGCCCTGGTATTAATGAGCGCAGATTCCGCCAGCTCGGTATGGGTGGTCATTGCGCCCAGCACAATGGTATCGCCGCGTAAAGTAATCCCTTTTAGTTCCGGAACTTTATCCAGCGTGACAATACACTCGCAATTAAGCTCGCCTTCCCGCATGGCTACCACCAAATCTGTGCCGCCTGCCAGGACTTTCGCTGTTTCCTGTTTTACCGACAGAATGTCCAGCAGTTCTTCCAGTTGCCGGGGCGCGTAATATTCGTAAGCCATCACACCATCTCCCTTACCGTTGTTACGGTAAAAATTCAGCTTCCAGCTTGCGTACTGCCGGCAGCCCCACGAAGTCATTGAACTGGGCAAAAGGAATCATCCGGTCCAGCAAATGTTCTGTCGTGCCTGCGGTTTTCAATTCGGTCATGGCGCTAAAGATGGCCTGGGCCGTAATATACGTGGAAGCAGTCGGGAAAATAACCAGTTGATAGCCAATTTCCTGCAACTCCCGCACATTCATTAGCGGTGTACGTCCGCCCTCTACCATATTGGCCAGTACCGGAATCCGGAAGCTGGCTGTAATCTGCCGCATTTCGGCAGTATTTTCCGGCGATTCGATAAACAACACGTCAGCTCCGGCTGCTTCATACGCTTTGCCCCGGCTGACGGCTTCCTCAATGCCCAGCTCAGTACGGGCATCAGTACGGGCAATAATAACCATATCCGGGTCCTGACGGGCGGCAACGGCGGCTTTGATTTTGCCTGCCATTTCTTCAACGCTGACTACCTGACGGCCGGTCATGTGGCCGCATTTTTTCGGAGCTACCTGATCTTCCAGTTGAATGGCCGCCGCCCCGGCTGCTTCATATTCCCGTACGGTACGCATTACATTGACGGCATTGCCAAAACCGGTATCTCCATCGGCAATAACCGGTATATCCAGTGCACAAACAAAATTGCGTACCCTTGCCACCATTTCCGTCATGGTCAACAGTCCGATATCCGGTGTGCCCAAATGACTGGCAGCCTGGCCATAGCCAGTGAAATATACTGCTTCAAAGCCTACTTTTTCAATAATTTTTGCTGTTAACACATCATGGGCACCTGGTGCCACCAATATTTCTTGTTGCTGTAATAATTGACGAAGCCGTGTTGTTTTTTTCACATTCTTCTCCCCCAACTGCAATTAACATCTGACTGTAAACCAATTAGTTTGTTGCCTGCCATAATAGCCTATTCTTGTATATAAACATAACCGTCCATAATCCGCCGGGCCGTCCTGGACATGGCGGCGCGTTTGAGCACAACCGCCCCGGCCTGTTGTTCCACAGACACTTCCACATCAATTATGCCGGCCGGATGGCCAATCTGGAACAACGTTTTGTCGGCAGCCCTCCCGGTCATTTCATTGGCCAGAGAGCCCGGGATTTTGATAGCGGCGCCGGTGCAAATGGTGCCGGTGCCGGCATAGGTTTTATGCATGGTCTGCATAAACATCAGCCTGGACACAATATCAAGCTGTCCGGCCTGGATTACCCGCCCGTCGGTAAAGGCTGTATAATCGGCCGGTTTGCTGACAAAAGCCAGCATAGGAAAGGCCGGACTGCGTTTTAAGGCATCCTCCAGATCATTGGCCATACCAATCATGATAGCTGCCGTGCCGCGGATTTTTTCCAACAGGTTCAGCATGTCCGGATTGCCGTTGATGGCCTGCGGCGTTTCGGTGCCGGTAAGACCAAGGTCTTTGGCCCGCACAAATACAACCGGATTAGCCACATCAACAATACTGGCCTCAATTTTACCCCAGCCGGGAATGTCAAGGACATCGACAGCCTTGCCGGTCGGCAGCATTTTACCGGTTACGGCGCCGGCCGTATCGGAATAATCCAGCATAATCCGGGCGCCGGTGCCGGGAACGCCGTCAATGGCGCAATCGCCGGTCACCGCCGCTTTGCCGTCAAATGTGGGCACATCGGCCACAATGATCTTGCCGGTATTGGTATTATGGATACGCACCGTGGTGAGCGTCTCACCGGCATTAACCAGGCCCTCGTCAATAGCGAAAGGCCCCACTCCGGCCGAAATATTGCCGCAGTTGCCGCTGTAATCAATATACTGCTCCTGGATGCTTACCTGGCCGAAGGTATAATCGACATCGGCATCCGGCCGGGTACTGCGGGCAATAACAGCCAGTTTGCTGGTTAACGGGTCGGCTCCGCCGAGACCGTCAATCTGACGGATATCGGGGCTGCCAAAAATCTTGCACACCACCTGGTCCCGTTTTTTCTGGTCCTGGGGTAAATCATTTTTCAGCAAAAAAATCCCTTTACTGGTACCGCCCCGCATAATGCAGCAGCGGACCTTTTTTGTATTGGTCATCTACTTTTCCTCCCCTGTACGGGCTGCGATCCAGTCAACAACCGCCTGGGGTTCGGTGCCTGGGCCGAAGAAAGCGTCAACACCCAGAAAACCTGCCCCTTCCTGTTGCATTTTTTCTACCATGGCCGCATGCTCCTCTTCTTTTTCGGTGACTCTGCCGCCGGCAATGAACAGCACTTTGTCCCGCAGTCCCAGTTGGATCAGCCGTTCATTTACCCGGGGGAACAGCGCCGTCCCCAGCCCCAGCAAATTACTGACGCCAATTACATCGGCTTTGGCCTCAGCCGCCACTTCGGCCACGGTTTCCGGCAGATTCATGCCTCGCAGGAAAACAACCTCATAGCCGGCTTGTTCAAAGGTCTCCTTGATGGTATTGATGCCGACAACATGAGCATCGGCGCCAACGGTAGCCAATACCAGCTTGGTCTTTTGACTGACAGGCCGTTTCTCCTGTACTTTGACCGGCTCCTGAGTAAATGCCAGTTTAGCAGGCGCAATATCAACCGGGCCAAAACCGGGCACATAACGCCTGATGCCGTCAGGATCGCGATGGGTATGCACCCCGCGTTTTAAATCCCAGCCACCGGCGCGCGGCGCATCCATGACCCCTTTTTTGCCGGCGCTGACAATCAGGCTGGTTAGCTCTGCGGGGGTATAGCTTTGCCAGAAAGCAGGGGTAAGCTCTCCGGGAGTCAGTTCCTGCCCGCGCTGCAGAGTGGCGGTAAGTACCGCCATGGCTTCGGCCACAATTTCCTCTTTGCGCTGCTCAATGAACGGATCATTGACCTGATATTTGGCTGTGTTGGTAAAAACATTCTGCGTAGCCCAGATGGCCTTGCCCATAGATGCCCCGGTCGGGATTCCCACCGATTCGGCGGCTTTCGGGCGGTAGAAATTGGCGCCGCCCAGGCGGGCGCTGATTGCCATGCGGGCAAAATGCGCCTGCTCGGCCATTAAATCAGGCGGTGGATTCTGAAAGGTTTCCGGCACCACGATGAGCGAACCGCTCCACATGGTTTCTTTAAACGCCCGCATCACGGCCAGGTCGGCCAGCAGATTGATGCCGCCGACATTCATTTGCAGCGCGCTCAATTCCCGCGGCAGACCGGCCAGCACGGCCAGCCCTTCGGCCAGCAGGCACATCGCCAGCGCCATGCCGTCGGTGCCGCCAATATTGTTCAAATGCTTGTGCGACTCGGTTTGGACAAAGATGTTGTTTTCCGCGCATATTTGCAAAGCTTTAAAACCATTCATGACTTTGGTTTGATAGTCATGAATGCCCCGGCCGCCAAAATGAACATGGATAACCGGACCGATGTCGGTTCCGTCAAAACCGGCAATCAGAGCATTGATAATTGACAGGTGCGGCGTGTCGCCGGTGGCGTTAATCCGTACCGGATGGATACTGCCGCCCCCTAATTGGACAAATTCCCGTTCACCGGCCGGAGTAATTCCCCCTTTGCCCCGGGACTGGTCAATTAATTCCGCGCCGGCCAGCGGATCAATATGACGCGTGGCCTCCGAATGAACAAAATGGAACAGGGGTATTCCCAGAGTTTCCGCCGATTTATACATTTCAGCCGATTCCCGCAAGGTTTCCTCCGCCGAATTGCGGCCCAGAATCGGATTTTGGACAGGTATGCCGGTTTTTTCAGCCTGGCAGGCCAGTTCCCAAATCCGGTAGCCGCTGCGCTCATAACCAGCCACCGTACGGGGATAGGGAGCAGGCAGTCCGGCTACATCGCCGGTTTTATCGATGTAAGGCATGGGAACGGTAAATACACGTTCATAAGCCTCAACCTGTTTTATATCTGCGATTACTATTTCCTTGGTTTTTTCCTGCATCACTGTACCCCTTTCTTAACTGACAATTGCTGGCGAACCCGGGCAATCAAACCGCCGGCCGCCAAAATGGCAAGGATATTTTCCCCGGGCGATTGTCCGGTGACCAGGCTGCCGTCAGCCAATGTCACTCGGGCGGCCTTCACATCAACACCAATGGCATCACCGGTGTTGACTTGCCCGTCCAGGTCCATGGCCAGGACCGGCAAGCCGATATTAATGGCATTCCGGCGAAAAATCCGGGCAAAAGACGTGGCGACAACCACCGCGACACCGGCATCCTTAAGCGCTACCGCGGCTTGTTCCCGGCTCGAGCCGGTGCCAAAATTCCTGCCGGCAACAATAATGTCGCCAGGTGTCAGCCTGCCGGCAAAATCGGGAATTATGCTGCCGGCCATGGCGTGATCTTTTAACTGTTCCCGTGGATAGGCCATTGCGTACCCGGGCAGAATCTGATCGGTGTCAACATTGTCGCCAAAACACCAGACTCTCCCGGAAAATACCAGATTCTCAGCCATAATTACCCCTCCTTCAGCGGCACTGCCGTTCCCGGTGCGGCTATATGGCCTAAAACCGCGGCTTCTGCCGCCGCCCGGGGTGATGCCAGATAAATGTTAGCCGTTTTCGCACCCATACGGCCGGGAAAGTTGCGGTTAGTGGTGGCAACCACCACATCGTCGGCTGTCGCCAGCCCCAAATGGCCGCCAAAACAAGGGCCACAGCCCGGATTGGTGATTACGGCGCCTGCTGCGCGCAATTGTCCGGTTAAGCCGGTACGCTCCATGGCTTCAACAATTTTGCGTGATGCCGGCAAAATGATGCAGGTTACCTCCGGATGCACCGGCCGCTCGCTTAGCACTTCGGCCGCAATCTGCATATCGCTGAGCCGGCCGTTGGTACAACTGCCGATGATGACCTGGGAAACCGGCAGGCCGACAATGTCACCAACTGCTTTGATATTGCCGGGCGAGTGCGGGCAGGCCATAACCGGCACCAGTTCACCGACCTTGATCACATGATGTTGGGCAACCTCACCAATGTCCGCCAAATCATTGTCGGAAAAATAGCTCACCATAGCGCCCATCTCTATCGCCATATTGCTGACAGTCATTTTTTCGTCCAGGGAAGCCTGCCGGACCCAGCTGCCGCTGAATAACACGGCCTGGTCTGTGAAGCCGTCGGTGCCGAACCGGCCGATTAAAAACAGAATAATATCTTTGGCATATACACCGGGAGCAAGCTGCCCCGCAAGTTCAATAACATGGACAGGCGGTACCTCAATGTCCATCGTGCCGGTAGCCATCGCTGCCGCCAGTTCGGTGGAGCCAACGCCGAAAGCCAGCACCCCATAGGCTCCGGCCGTGCAGGTATGGGAATCGGCACCAATCAGAATGCTGCCCCGGGATAAATTAAATTCTTCAGCCACCACCTGATGAATGACGCCTTCGCCGTTTTTCAGATAACGCACGCCGTAGCGCCGGGCAAAGTCGCCCATCTGCCGGTGGCACTGCCGGGCCGCCACCGTCGCGGCCGGAAATATATGGTCATTAATAAAGAGGATTTTCGTCCTGTCAAACACCTGGTCGGCGCCAATTTCCGCAAATTGCGCCAATGCCAGCGGCGCCGTCACGTCATGGGCCATAACCAAATCGACAGGTACGGTAATATCCTCCCCCGCACTCACCCGTTCTTTGCCGGCTGCCCGCGCCAGATAACGCTCAATTTCGTTCATAGTGCCACCACCTAATCCACAATATCAATATTCAGTTTGCGGGCAGCGGCCTGGGCTGCCGCCACCGACGGCACGGCCTCTTTGATAACCAGGCGCCCGCCGCCCCGGTTTAGTGCGGTAATCATTGAATTTTTGCCTGTTGCATAAATAGTAACCCGCTGCACTTGCGGTTCATCTGTCTCCACAATTTCCACCTGTAAGCCGGAATTAATCACCTGATTCATAATCTCCCGGTACAATCCCGCATTGTCGGTAGCAGCACCATGTACCGCCGCCATCAGGATGCCGGGAATATTAATCCCGCGTCTGGCAAACAGTTCCGGATACAACTCGATTTTCACGCCGGTAATCTCGCCCTGCGCCAATTCATGGGCAATGCGCGCCGTATTGGTCGGTGAGCCCACGGCCTGGCTGCTGCCGCCAACCACCGCGTCGCCAAAAGGCTTAATGATGGAATTGGCCTGAGCCGCCAGCGTGCGGGCCTCCGCTTGAGCCTGGGCCAGCGTGGTGTGGATACGCTCGGTATCACGCGCTTTTATATCCGGACCGATATACTGTTCCACAGCCTCATTGGTTTTGAAGAACGGCTCCATATAGCGGATAACAACAGGTACAACCTCTTTGGCCGACACCGGATGAACGGCAGCCGCCATGGCGATCATGACATCAGGCGGCACGGTTATGGGGATGGTGGTTTTGACTACCAGTTTGGCCGCCAAATGTCCGATTAATATTCCGCCGCCTAAATGCGCCGCGCACAGGCCGGAAACCATAACCCGCGGCGTGCAGGGATTGGCAATGGTGGGTGACAGGGCCAGCGTAACGGCCTGACCTACCTGGTTGGGAGTGGCCTCCAGCATCTCGGCCGTCACGGCCGCCGTTGCTGCCGCCCCGGCGCCAAAACCCTCCATATTGCAGCCGGTAGACGATTTGCCGGCCCGAAAAATGCAGCCGATTTTTACCATCAGGGCCACCAGCCTGGCAATCTCCTGTTTGTCCTCCAGCATATCCAGCAGCGTTTTTACCAAGCCGGTATACGTGCAGGAGTCACCGGTGCCGGCACAAGGCATCAGGCCCACCACATGATTGCCGACCTGGGCGCTAAGGGTATACTTCAAGGCCTTGTTGACAAACAGGTCGTCAATTAAACATACTTCCTGGTCGGCCAAATCCTGCCCCACGGTTCCCATCAAAAAGCTTTTGCCGGAGGTCAGGCCCATTTCCATGGCATACAGGTTGTGACCGAAGGCGGCCATGACGGAAGAGGCAACTTCTTCCCGGCTCATTTTATTGGTTGCCATGGCTTCCTCGATAACGATGTCACTGACCCGAACCTTCAGCTCGTTCGCCAAATCAATGCATTCCCCCAGCGTCAGACCGCCGAGGGTATATCCTTTTTGGTGCACTGCAGCACAAAACTTATCCATATATTACTCCTCCCGTCCAATGCAACCCCAAACACTTCTGTCACAATTACGCCTGTGTCTTATGCCCTGACACTTACTCCGGCCAGGTTTTCCAGTAAAGTAATTACAGCGGAAATATCTTTTTTGCCCAGACCCTGGTCCTGGGCCTCCCGATACAGGTCTTGCGCGGCATTACCCATACTGAGCTGCAGGCCGAGCTCCCGGCCGGTTTGTATAGCCATAGCCAGGTCCTTATGCTGCAAATCGATGGCAAACCCCGGCGCAAAATTTCCTTTAAGGATGAAATTGGGTACCTTGGCTTCCAGGGCATAACTGCGGCCGGAACTGACGCTGATGACTTCCAGCATCAGCTTGGGGTCCAGGCCGGCTTTCACTCCCAGGGTCAGTGCTTCGGCCACGGCCGCCATATTGATACCCAGCAGCAGGTTGTTGACCAGTTTCAGCGTATCACCCGCCCCCACCGGCCCCACATGATAAACTTTCTGGCCGATAACCTGGAATATTTCCCGGCACTGCTCAAAAATCGCGGCCTCACCGCCAACCATGATGGTCAGGGTGCCGGCTGCCGCACCGGACACTCCGCCGCTAACCGGCGCGTCCAGGTAGTTTACACCCTTGCTGCCGGCTGCTTTAGCCATCCGCTGGGTATGCCCCGGCGTGACACTGCTTACATCAATAATAATCTGACCGGGATGACTGCCGGACAAGAGGCCGTCCCCGGCGGTAAGCACATTCTCCACAATGGCGTCATTGGGCAAAGACATCAGGATAATATCCCGGCCCCGGGCCGCCTCCGGCAGCGTAGCCGCCCCGGTTGCACCCAGGCCGGTCAGTTCCTGGACAGCCTCGGTGCAAATATCAAATACCGTTAGGGAATAGCCGGCCTTTATGAGATTAACCGCCATAGGCTTGCCCATAGCTCCTAAGCCGATAAATGCGATAGTTTTCATGCTTCCTCCCACCTTTAGCGCAAGCCGTCTTCGCCTTTTATTTGCCCGGCGGTTAACCCGCCGACCCGCGGCAACGGCCTGCCGCCGTCGCTCATGACCACTACCAGCGCAATTTCATTGGCCCGGGGCGCATCAGGTACCCGGACTTCCATAGCGTCAAAATGCGAACGCACAAACGCGGCATTTTTATGGCCCAGCGGCACGTCAATGGCGGTTCCGGGGGCTCCCATCTTTTTGGCTGACGGAATCAGCGCCTTGCCGCCGCCGATATTGTCCCGCAGCGGTGCGCCAAGGTTGGGGTGCAGCAGCGCGGCTGCGTGTTCCAATTCCCCATTTTCACCGACAATAGCCGCTTTGCCGTAGCTTTCCACCTGTTCGCCCGCAATCTGCAGCGCGTCGATCACCTGTTTGGCCAGCATATCCCCCAGAGCGGTACTGGCTGCCACCAGTTCGCTAAGATCTTCCACATACCTGCCGGCAAAGGGATTGGCCAAGATAGCCACTGCCGCCGCCTTTTTTATGGGTTTAGGCAGGTCCCGTCCGGCTTCCCGCATGGTTTCCTCCACAATTGTCACAACTTTGCGAACCGCTAAAGGTTCCATGAGTCCCTCTCCTCCTTTTGTTTTGCCACTCCTGCGGCAACCGGCTATTTGCCCTGCCGCCCGGCCACCAGCTCGGCCAGCGGCCGGATGCAGTCAACATGGCCGCCAATGTCTTCATAGGTTTTACGGGTCAGCGTATATTCCACCGGGGCCACGGTAGCCGGCGTCGGCACCCAGGTAAAAGCCTTGGGCACCACCTTGCCGACATCCACCATAAAGTTGATGCCGCCGCCCGGCAGGATAAAAGCCGGCGCGCCGCCAATGGTCAGTTTGGCCTGCCCGCTATGGATGGCCTGTGACAGCTTGATCGGATAGGCGGTGACGCCGGCCCGGGCACTGCCGCCGGTGCCGCCGACATATACCGCCGACACTGTCGCATCTTCACAGTTGGCGGCAATTAACGCCACCACTTCCCTGACCGCCGGCGTCAGGGGGATCTCCCGTACCGTGCCGTCGGCCTGGACAGTTAACAGTCCGGCCTGCTGGCCGGTGGTTTCGGTTACCAGAATTGTCATCCCGGCTTTGGCCAGCGTCATATCCACTGTTTTTACAGCCTTGACCGGCTCGTCGATATGGGTGCCGCCCCAGCCATGGCCATGTTCCCCGAAATAACGGCCTCTGGTGCTCTTGCGTCCGTTCGGCACCACGCCGCTGTAACGCATGCCGGCTTCTTCGCCGGCACGGTGCTCGGACAACAGCCCAATGACATGATGATCCAGGACAATGGCCTCATCAACCACTTGCGCCATAGCTTTGGCAAACATGCCGATAGTAGCGCTGCCGCAGCCCAGCCGCATTTTCTTTTCGGCAATCCCGTCAATGACCGGCGGCTGCCCCACCGCCAGCTCCAGTTTGCTGCCTTTCTCCACCTGAAGGGTTACCGGCTCGCCATTGGCCAGTTCCACAATGGTGCGCGCGGCGGCATAACCAAACCGGCCGCTCAGCGTATTGGCCCCGCCGATAGACAGCATCTTGGCCCCGTACTCTTCGGTATCCACCCGGCCGACAACCATGCCGTCGCGCAATACTTTGGCCCCTTCTTCCCCGATATGGGTATTGGCATCGATTTTCACCTTGATGCCGCTATAGCTTAACGGGGCTTCGGTAACCACCGTTACCACCTCGACGCCGGCCACCGTATCGGCGACAATATGAGGCGCCGGCTTACAGCAGGGATATTCGGTCCCGGCCCCGACTGCCGTAATTAAAGGTTTGTCGGGAATGTCCCCTCCTGCCGGCTCCCATTGCTCGTTAGCCAGCACCAGGGGCCGGTTCCGGACCAATTGTCCGTTTATATTGGAATACCGGCGGCAGGCGCCTTCAAACCCCGGTTGAATATCACACTGCACCGGGCAGGAATAACACATTACACTTTGGCCGGCACCGCCGGCCGTTTTCGTTATGGCCTGACAGGGGCAAACCCGGACACACAGACCGCAGCTTGAGCAATTTTCTCTGACAACAGCTATTTTGTCGACCATGTCCATGGCCGCCAGCGGACAGTGCCTGGCACATAACGTACAACCCTTGCATACTGTCTGATCGACAACAATCATCCTAACAGCCCCTTTAACTGCAAAAAGTTACTTTACCGGCGGCAGGCGGTGTATTGCGGCTTTTATTGACCTTGATTTCCCCGTCAATCAATACCAGGGCAATCCCCGGCAGGTCGCCGGCCGCCATGGCCGATAAAGCATCCTGACCGGCAGAGCCCATGGGTTTGTCAAGGATAACCAGGTCGGCCTCCCGCCCCGGAGCAATCAGCCCCGTATTCAGGCCATATGCCGCCGCCGTATTGCCTGTCGCCATAGCAACAGCCTGAGCTGCCGGAATGCCTGACAAGCTGGCTAACTGGACAATGGTGCGCAGGATGCCGAGCGGTATAACTCCGGTGCCTGACGGCGCATCATTGCCGATGATCACCCGGTGCAGCTGGTTTCGTTCTGCCAGCCGGCGAACAGCCAAATCGGCCGCTTTCGGATTACCGCACTGGACAATCTCCAGCACCAGGTCGGTCAGGTCTGCCAGCTTGATAATCTCGGCCGGGGATATAGCCGTCGGTCCGCCGTTAATATGGGAAACCACATGGGGTGCAACCTCGATGACATCATCGGCCGTAACGGTCGAACTGCCCGGAATGGACGTGCCACCGGTATGCATCATAACCTTCATGCCTTGCTTTTTCGCCCAGGCCACCATGGGAGCCGCTTCGGCCGGTTTTTTTACCGAGCCCAGGCCCACTTCCCCGACCAGCCACACTCCCGCTGCCGCCAGTTCGGCAAAATCGGCTTCGGTCAGACCCTGTTCCAGAATCACGGCCCCTGCATGCACTTTAACCCCGGCAGGGCGCAGCCTGGCAAAGGATTTTGCCGCCAGCACCGCCAGCGCTTTCACGCCGGCCGGATCGACCGGCCGCCCCGGCGTATGGCATTCCCCCGCCGAAATCATGGTGGTAACGCCGCCATGCAAAGAGCTGTCAATAAAGTCTGCCATCTTTTGCCGCGGCGTGTAGTCCCCGATCACCGGATGCACATGGGAATCAATCAGGCCGGGAACAACCGTCATGCCGCCGGCATCAATGACGGTACTGCCGGGATATTGCTCCAGCAAGGTTTTTTCACCCACGTCCACAATCCGGCCAGCTTCGATAATGATGGTATCTGCCTGAATAATGGGTACTTGTATATTGCCGGAAACCAAAGTACCAATATTGGTAACTGCTGTTACACTCATATAAATCCGCCCCCTTTTTGCTTACTGCGCCGGAGAGCCATTTGTGCCGCCCCGGTTTTGCTCAGCACGGCCGCCGGGCTTACCCGGCGGCGCCGGCTGCTTGAGACGCCAGAGCCTGTAAAACTTTTTCGGGTGTAATGGGCAGCGAATAGATGCGTACGCCGATGGCGTCATATACAGCATTGGCAATGGCTGCCGCTGTGGGTATGAGCGCCGGTTCACCGACTCCTTTGGCGCCAAACGGTCCGCTCGGTTCCGGCTCCTCGACAATAATGGCGTCTATTTCCGGAACATCCAGCATGGTGGGAATTAAATAGTCCGTAAAATTGGTGTTTTTTATGACACCCCCGACAGTCGTGATTTCCTCCATCAGCCCATATCCCAGCCCCATGGTCGCCCCGCCTTCAATCTGTCCTTCCACCAGGGCCGGGTTAATGGCCCGGCCGACATCGTGGGCGGCCAGAATTTTGAGCACTTCCACCCGCCCGGTTTCTATGTCCACTTCCACCTCAACGATCTGGGTGGCAAAGGCATAGGTGGCATAAGGCTTGCCATAACCGGTATGCTCGTCCAGTGTGGTCGTATCCGGATTGAACCAGCCGCTGCCCAAGGTCAATTTTCCTTGCTTGCGGCAGCTGGCAATGACTTCTTTGATGGTTAATGCCGTCGGCTGCCCGCCGGCCCAGACGGTTCCCGCCTTAAAGGCAAGTGTGGACGGCTCCTGGTTTAATAAAATTCCGGCCTCCGCCAAAGGAATTTTTTTGGCCTCTATAGCCGCCAGCATGGCGGCATTGCCGGAAATATAAGTCTGACGGCTGGCCGAAGTGGCCCCGCCCTCCGGTGTAATCAGGGTATCTGCCGAGGTAACCGTAATATCTTGCGAAGAAATTCCCAGTTCTTCGGCAACAATCTGAGCAAGGATGGTGCTGGAGCCTTGCCCGATGTCGGCGCAGCCCACCGCCAGGTTGACAGAAGCGTCATCCAGCCATTCAACCATTGCACCGGCCGGATTCGGCAACGCAGTATTGCCGATGCCGTACCACATACAGCCCATTCCCCAGCCACGTTTTTTCACCGTTTTTCCCCTCCCTGGCCAAAGATATTGCCATATTTTTGTGCCCGGCCTGCCGCTTGCCTGATGGTGGCCATAATGCCGATACTGTGCTGCAGCACCTGGCCGGTTGCCGTTGTTGCCCCCGGCTGCAAACAATTTTTCAGACGGATGACCACAGGCGACAGGCCTAATTTTTCCGCCAGCTGATCCATCTGCGACTCATGCGCGAACGCCATCTGGGGAACACCAAAGCCGCGCATGGCGCCGGCTGTGGGATTATTGGTGTATACCGCATAGGCATCGGCATACACATTAGGCACCTCATACGGTCCGGTACAATGCACCGCCGCTCTGATGAGTACGGCCGGGCCATAGGAGGCATAGGCGCCGGTGTCGCCGATAATGACGGCTTTGACGGCTGTCAGCCTGCCGTCTTTGTCAGCGCCGCTCTTATAGTCGATAATATAGGGATGCCGCTTAACCGAACTGATGATGGATTCTTCCCGACTGTATACCATTTTTACCGGGCGTCCGGTATGATACGCCAGCAAACCCAGATAGCACTGCACAGATATATCCAGCTTGCCGCCAAAGCCGCCGCCGGTCACCGCCTGAATAATGCGTACCCGGTTAACACTGAGATTCAGCGTCCTGGCCACTTCCCGGCGATCAAAGTGCGTGTTCTGGGTAGATACCCAAATTGTCAGCATAGAGCCGTCATACTCGGCCAGGCCGGCTTCGGGTTCGATATAGGCATGCTCCATGCGCTGGGTTGTGTAGCGGTTCTCAACAATTACATCGGCGGCCGCAAAGCCGGCCTCCACGTCGCCTTTGCGGATTTTGCGCAGATGCAGGATATTCCGGTCGTGCACCTGCGGCGCAGCCTCGTCCATGGCGGCCACGGCATCAAATACGGCCGGTATTTCCCGGCTATATACCTTGATTAGCTTCAGGGCCTGTTCGGCGGCGGCTTCGGTTTCCGCCGCCACTAACGCCAGCGCGTCACCCACCCGGCGGATTTTATCTTTACATAATACCGGCTCGTCCTTAATAACAATCCCCACGCCATTGGGGCCGGGGATATCGGCAGCCGTTAAAATCTTCACCACCCCCGGCAGTCGGGACGCTTCGCCAGTGTCAATCCTGTCGATCAGCGCATGGGGCACCGTGCTTCTCAGGACTTTGCCCACCAGCATGCCGGGTCTGACCATATCGGCGGCAAACAATGCCTTGCCGGTTACTTTGCTCCAGGCATCCGGCTTAACCACAGATACTCCCACACCACCGTTATGCATGACCGTCTTCCCCCTTCAGCACCCGGCCGGCGGCTTCCACCGCGTCAATGATTTTCTTGTAGCCGGTACAGCGGCAGATATTGCCGGAAAGAGCCACCTTGATTTCCTCGCGGGCAGGCTGTGGTTTTTCATCCAGCAGGGCTTTGGCCGACAGGAGCATCCCCGGGGTGCAAAAACCGCATTGCACGGCTCCCTGGTCAATAAAGGCCTGCTGCAGCGGGTGCAGTGAACCGTCGTCAGCCAGCCCCTCAATGGTTGTCACACTGCGGCCGTCAACCGTTGCCGCCAGTATCAGGCAGGAGTCCACTGTTTTCCCGTCGACAATTACCGTGCAGGCACCGCATTCACCAACACCGCAGCCTTTTTTGGTTCCTGTCAACCCTAAGTCCTCCCGCAAAAAATCGACCAGCAGGCGTTCCGGAGCCACATTACTTCTGATATCCCGTCCATTTAGCTTAAATTCTATCAGCATCTTCATCAGGAACCTCCTCACTCTACTATCAGCTATTGCAAGTTTCATACCAGCCGGAATTCTGACCGTCATCCCGCTCCTGTCACAGCATTTCCGGGGATGCAGACCGGTGCCTGTGTTCTCAAAATCCCGCCCTATTGCAACTATGAAACAGCAAGACAGTTATACTGCGGAAAAACGGCGGCAACCAGGTATTTTAAAATTGAAATACCTTTTCATATCTGCAATGGCTAAGTCCTGTACATCGCTGACATCCTAATCAGGAAGCTGAAATTCTCCTGTTAAAGATAATGCTAAGTCCCGGACTCTGGGACTTAGCATCTAAACCGCAGCCTGTCCCGGTTCCTGGCAAGAACCGGGCACGCAGCCACCTATTCAAACAAGCCGTCACGATAAGCCGTTAGGTAGTCCCCGCAGTACTCATCCTGATCCAGCAAGGCTCTGGCGGCATAAATAACTCCCATCATGCCCTTGTCGGTGGGATTTAATATATAGCCGTCCATTCCCACCGCCATGGTCTGAACCACAAACAACCGGTTCAAAGTTTTACGGGAAGGCAGTCCGAAGGATACATTGCTCAGACCGCAGGCAAAATGCACCTCCGGATATTGTTCTTTAATCAGCTTAATCGTCTCTAATACTTCGATGCCTGCTCCGCTGACAACGCTGATTGGTTTTACCAAAGGATCGAAATGAATATCGCCGGCAGGAACACCGGCAGCCGTAAGCTTGGCATACAGACTCTTTACCACCCGCATCCGGTCGGCTGCGGAATTGGGCATACCGGTATCATCCATGCACAGGGCCACAATTTTGGCTTTATGGGCCAGCACCAGCGGCAGAACTTCATCAAACCGTTCTTTTTCATCTGTAATGGAGTTAATCATCGGCTGACCGTATTTTGCCAGCGCCAAACCGGCTGCCAGAGCCCGCGGATTCGGACTGTCAATACAAAGCGGGGCTTCCACGGCTTCCTGAATGGTATTGACCAGCCATTCCATAATTTCCACTTCATTATGGACTTTGTTGCCGCAGTTTACGTCCAGATAAGTAGCGCCTGCTTCCATCTGGGCCAGTGCCACCCGCTTGATACACTCGGCATCCCTCTTGTCAACCGCCTCGCTGATTTCCTTGCGGCTGCTATTGATCAGCTCACCAATAATGATCATAGTGTCCCTCCTTGTAGTAATGAACTATATACAGCTATGAGTTAAAGAACAACCGGGAAAGATTTTTGCTGACTTTCCCGGCTGACGGACTTACCTTCAGGCTAACTGCTATGATTAAGCAATCATCTGTATAGCGATTTCCTTGGCGGCAATGGCATCGGCGCAATACGCATCGGCACTGATTTCATCGGCAAATTCCTGCGAAATGGGGGCGCCGCCGACTAAAATCTTGACTTTGTCCCTGAGTCCCGCCTCGTTGATGGCGTCAATGGTGTCTTTCATAGCCATCATGGTGGTGGTCAGCAGGGCCGATAAGCCGACAAACTGGGGCTCATGTTCTTTTATGGCATCGACAAATTGCTGTGGTGAGACATCCACGCCAAGATCAATAACTTTAATAGAAGAGCTTTCCAAAATCAGGGTCACCAGATTTTTCCCGATATCATGCAAATCGCCGGCTACGGTACCGATGATAAAAGTGGCTACCTGCTTCACACCGGCATTATCAGCCCCCAGCAGGGGTTTAAGCAGTTCCATGCCGTTGCCCAGCGCCTTGGCCGACCGCAGAACCTCAGGCACAAACATTTCCCCGGCTTTAAACTTGGGCGCCACGATATCCATCCCGCCCAGCAGGCCCTTATTGATAATGTCATCAGCACTCGCACCGCTGTCAATTAACCCCTGGGTAATGGCTTTAACGCCTTTGAGATCACCTTTAAATACGGCTTCCGCTAATTTATTGAATTCACTCATAGTTTAATTCCTCCCGCAATTATATTTAGTCCTCATAGTAGATAGTTTCGGCTCTTTCCAGGGCGCCGTAGAATTCATCAAGCACTTCTTTGTCAGTTTCTTTGGTCATATAACTGACCACTACCATCAGTACGGCGGAGGCCAGCATGCCGAATACCCCATACCAGCTGTCGCCCATGCCATAATGATAAGTGAGAATTACGCCGATAACACCGACGACAGACGCAATCAGGGCGGCCGGCGCGGTAGCCCGCCGCCAGTAAAGCGCGGCCACCAGTACCGGGAACATCGGCATAACCAAGGCGATGGCAAACATAATCAGGGTCCACATTAGATCAGGCGGATTCAGGGCCAGCCATAAGGCTGCCAGTCCTAAAGCGACAACGGCCAGCCTGGCCAGTGTAATATGAACATTGGGGGTGACATTAAGCTTTAAGAGCCGGTTGAGAATGTCCTCTGAAATGATGGAGCCGGCTACCAGCAGGTGCGAAGTCGCCGCCGACAATCCCTTGGCCAGTGTACCCCAGATAAATACCGCCATAAGCACAGCGGCAAAACTGGCAGCCTGGGGAGAAATAATCTTGGTAATCAGCATGGGAATAACCAGTTCGGTATCGCTGCCTTTCAAGCCAGGCACCAGAGCAATGGCGGCAAAACCGATAAACATGGTGCCGGTCCAGACAATTGTCTGCAAAAACGGCTGGAAAAACATCAGCCGGTGCTGACCTTCCATGTTTTTGCCAAAGTATCCGGCCCGGATGAAAACGTCGGGCAGCATGATCGTCCAGCCGATGGCGCAGGCAATAGGATAACCGAAACGGGCAGAGTATGGCACCCATTGTTCCGGCCCGGGATAGGAAAACCAGGAGTTGGTATTTTGCCAGACACTGGCTACTGCATCAAAGACATTGCCGCCAAAACCATAAGCAATGGCGCTAATGCCGATGGACCATAAGGCCAGCATGAAAATCCAGGCTTGAACGGTAGCCGCCCAGGCCACCGACTTTACACCGCCAAACGGGATGAACAAGAGCGCTGTCACGCCGACAAAAACGACGGCGCTGGTCTCGGAGATGGCGCCCTGTGTGGCAATGGCGGCCGCTTTGCCGCAGGCAATATAAATGGCTGCAGCGTAAGGCATGGACACACAGAAGAAGACGACGGCCAGTACCAGCCGCAGGGTTGGGCTCCGGAAACGGTCAACAAAGATGTCGGCCTGGGTGGTATAGTTCCTTTGCGTATTCAGTAACCACACTTTATTCATAACAAAATAAGTGAGTACCGGGAACAGCGGAATATAGCTCAGTTCGGACATAAAATACCCGAAACCGCCACGATAATAGCCGCCTGGTCCGGCAAAGAAAACCCAGGTGCTCATAAGAGCGCCGATATAGGTCATGCACAGTACAAACCAGTTGATGGTATTGCCGGCCGTGTAAAAATGCCGGGCTGATTTATTTTTTTCGCTCCACCAGGTATAAATCCCGAAGGCAATGAGCGCGCCCATGTAGATAATATATAACGCCCAGGTTGTCGAAGCGGATAACATTTACATCCCCTCCCTGGAACTGGAATCGGCATTGCCGACGGTAATGCTTTCCGCTTGCGGAGGCACCCGTCTTAACCGTCTTTGCCTGCTAAGCACCACCATACCGCCGTATACAACAATCCACAGCGGGATAATGGTCAGCGCGCCGTGCCACAGGGCGGCGTTAGAATCTCCATAAGCAGGGAGCCCCGGTATATTGTACAAGGTAAAGAATAATACAGTGAGTCCCAGCCACCATTTTTCCGTCTTTTTATACGGTTTTTGCATACTTGTCCCCCCTTTTACTACTACGCCAAGGAACAATATTTGAACCTACTAACTACCCACAAGCTGCTTGTCGGCCTGCTTGATGATCTCATCCATCTGCCGCAATACGTCACCAGGTACAGCAATTGGCTCATAATTTTCCTTTATGGTTTGGTAAACGTCTTTGGCCCGTGCCAGCATGTCCTTGCTGCCGGTTTTCACCCAGTTGGTGCGGGAATCGCGGTTAAAGGTCGGCAGCCGCAGGGAATCACGGAAATGGTCAAACGTATGATCCATATCAATAAACGATTCTTTGCCGGTTAATTCCATAATTTCGTTCCAGGCCATAATCTCGTCATTAATTTCCAAGCCACCCAGCAGTTTCTTGGTCATGGCAAAAATGTCATTGTCAATAATGAGCTGCAGCGGACTAATGGTTTTGGCCACCTCCAGCTGTCCGGCGCCGCCCAGAACCGATGCCCCCGCCAGGGCCAGCATATGCGTGAGGGAAGTTCTTTCCGCCATGCACTGGCCGTCCAGAAGAAAGCTGTCTGTCCCACTGCCATAACTATGAGCCCGGATGTCGTATCCCTCTTCAAACAACTGCATGGCCGCCATTCTTCCCATGGTGGTTTCAATCGGCGATTGCAGGGTATAGGTTGTCATCATATCCATGGCAAACAGCAGGGTTGTGGCAATAACCGGCAGTCCCGGAGTGATGAGCTGGGCCATAATAATCTGGGCCATAACCTCGGCAGAGGCCAGCAGCGCTATTCCCTGCGGGGTAACCGGCGCATTGGCCCCGGCAGCCGGCAAGGAACAAGGCTGGATGGGCACACCGTACAGGCAGCATTGGTAAAGGGCTTCCATATCCATATATTTGTACTGGAACGGCGGAACCGAGCAGGTAATAAAACTGATAATCGGTCTTTTTCTTAACTCCTCTTTACCACCGGCCCGGGCTGCGGCCAAATCCAGCAGATATTTAACATTGGCCGCCTCGTAAGGCTGTACCCAAATATGTTTTTTACTATGTTCCAGCACCGTCCGCAGCGTGTGGATGTCGACGGCTTCCCCCGGAACTGATTTGGCGGAAGTGGAGGGAAGGGCGCAGAAATTGATATTTTCCAGGGAGTTAACCAGTTGGATCCATTCGGTTACTTCTTCCAGGGTAACATTGTGATATTCGCCTTTTTCCGTAAGATAGTTCATGCCACCGGTGCAGGTTCTGGTATAGAACTTGCCGTCAGGCAGAGGAAAGTGCAAGTCATATTGCGGATCCGGAGCAGCCAGGGTAAAACTCTTGGGGATACTCTGCAAGGCTTTGGCAATTACAGCTTTAGGGAATTTGACACTACCGGAAGCCGGTTCCACTTCAGCCCCGGCCTTTTGTAAGATTTCCATAACCTGAGGATGGTCAATTTTAATTCCTTTAGTCGATAACAGGGTCTCGACTTTCTCTTTCATGAATTCGATTTCATTTGGGGTGAGAATTTTTGCAGTAAGCGTTCGAGCCATTCTCTCAATACCTCCTCGATGTTTGTCGGCCATGCCGACTTATTTTTTAAATATTGCAACAATCATGCCAAAATTTCTGACAATAAGCAAGCCCAGGATAAAAGACTGCCAAAAAGGACCTGTGATCACACCTTTTCTGCCGTTTTACCCCCAAAAGCTTTTTTAACCTGACAGCCTGTTTTTTTTGCTTTTTAGCCATTGGTGTGAGATAACAATTCACGATATTGCAAAATTGAATGCCGGAAATACACTTGTTTTATCTGCCATACCCCCGCACCATCACAGTTGTCTGGTTTCATACCGTGCATTTCATTCCTGTGACAGTTATTTCAATCTTGCACTTATTAAATTCCAACTATTTCATGGCAATCGCCCCCTGCCCTAACCTGTCACTGTTCAATTAGCAGCAATTGAATATTACATAGCTGCCTTTGTTACAATGGTTTGCTGTCATGATAAAAAACCACTTGACGAAACTATAATAAAGCAATATCTGTGCCAACCGGTCGTTTCCCGGCAGCAACGGGATCAGGAGGTTCTTTTATCTTTGACTGGTATACCGCCAATACCCGCTATTTGTAGCAGCCTGCGTGTACATCACGCAAATTCGTCTGTCAAACTGTACTTTTATCGCTTTGAGTTGTACAAATTAATTTATACAGCCTGGCTAAATGCATTTGCCTGCAATAAACAAATTTCACGCCAATATGTCTGGCAAAAACTATTTTGATTATTTTGTTTTTTTAAAATCAACAAAATAAATATAAATCCTTATACAAATGACATTTTTTATACATGCCAGGGTTGTACATTAGGAAGCTTAAAAATACAATAAGAAACTACGTTCAGACAGTTCCCGGCACGTTGGCCTGAACGTATGTAACCAACAGTAATCTTTCAATATTGAAAGATTATTGGCGGTGTGGCAACACCAATTGAGTAAACTCAGGGAGTTGCAGCCCCCTTTCAAGAATGAAAGGGGGCTGCATTTTTGAAAGGCCATTCAACCTGCCAGAACTGAATTATAATTTGAACCGGCTGACAAGTGAATTCAATTCTTCCACCATTTTTGCCAGACTGGCGCTGGAGCCGGAAATCCCCTGCACACAGGACGACTGCTCCTCGGTGGAGGAGAGAATGGTATGAATATGTTCTGATGCGCTGCTGGTCTTGTCTTTTACGTCCTCAGACAATTCAATGACACTCTCGCTGGCTGCCGTCAGTTGTTCAACAGCAGCCGTAACATCCTGAATGTGATCGTTTAAATTCTGTATCTGCAGGACGATTTGCCGGAAACGTTCTCCGGCTACCGTAATAACCTCAGCGCCCTGGGAAACTTCCTGCGTGCCTTGCTGCATCGCCTTTACCGCTATACCGGTTTCAGTCTGGATGTCGCCAAGTATTGTCGCTATGTTTTGCGCCGCAGACTGGGACTGCTCTGCCAGCCGCCGTACTTCTTCGGCAACGACGGCAAAGCCTTTTCCCTGCTCACCGGCCCGTGCCGCCTCAATAGCGGCATTCAAAGCCAGCAGATTGGTCTGCCCGGCTATATTCGCAATTACACCGACGATTTCCCCAATTTGCTTTGAGCTTTCCCCTAACTTTTGCACAACCTGAGCCGACTGATTTACCGCCTGGCTAATAAGCTCAATCTGTTTATTGGCAGCCGCCATGGAGTGACCGCCAACTTCAGCCGACTGGCTGGTTTTATAAGATTGCTCCGATATTTCGGTAGTCGCGGCAGCAATATGAGTAATAGCAGCCGTCATTTCTTTCATTGCGGCCACCGATTTGCCCATATCCTCCACCTGTCCGGCGGCTGTTGCCGATATTTCACCAATGGCGCCTGCGATCTGCGTGGCAGCTTCTGCCGATTGGGACGAGGTGTGCTGAAGCTGATCGCTGGTTGTGGCAATATTGCCGGTGACTGACGCAACACGGGACACAAGATTCCGCAGGTTGTCAGTCATCAGCCTGAAAGAAGTAAACAGGCTGCCAATTTCATCATTGGCGGTGCTGGCCGCATTCAGCGGTGCCAAATCCCCCTGGGCGACCCTGGCGGCCAGGGCGGCCAGTTGCGAAAGCCGGCCAGTGATTTTCTTGTTGATCATATAGTTCAATAACAGGATAATCAGGATAACTACGATGGCTATTAACAATAAATCGGTATACAGAACGCGGTATAAAGCACTGTAAGCCTCGGCAACCGGATACATCAGCACTAAAGATAAACCGGTTTCCCCGATAGGCGCATATACGGCAAACATATCCCGGCTGTTCAGTTTTGTTATCCCGGCTTGCTCTGCCTGAATTACGGTGCTGCCAAATTGCCTTAGTTCCGCTTCCTGGCTATCGGTTATTTTAACGGTTAAATCTTCCACAGCGGCGGCTGAGTTGTCATAATTGCCAATATAATAGCCTTCTTTGGTAACAACATAGGCAAATCCCTGCCTGCCCACCTTGACGGCGTTAAGCTGTTCCTTAAAACCGGCCAGCGTAAAATCAGTTGTGGCTACACCGACACGGGCGCCATTATTCATAATGGGCGCCACACAGCTAATCCAGATGATATTTTTATCAAAAGAATCGGTATACGGTAATGTGTATTTGACAGGCTTGTCGGCAGTAAGGCCAAGCTTGTACCATTCTTTGGAAAAATAATCAGACTTGCCGTCACTATATTCCCAGGTAAACGTGGCATTGCCGTTTTTGTCTTTATAGATATAAGGCCAATAGTACTTCTTGTCTGCCTGGAAAACATAGGGTTCGAAAGAATAGCCGGTACCGGCAATAACGCTGTTTTTGGTTATCAGCTTGTTAATAAAGCTAAAAAGAACGGTTTCATTGCCTGGCGCAATCCCGGCAAGATATGATAAGGCCACCGCGTCATTGGCCGCCTCCTGCATAGGAAGATACAATTTATTGGCTTCCTCCTGGGCCTGAGATATTAAACTCTGCTGAATTTGCGCTGAGGCAAATTCATGAAACTGAAATAAGGCTGTGCCTGCCTGCAAACTGAAGGCAAGGATTACGATGGCAGATATTATGAAAATAAACTGGGTTCTGATACTTTTCAAACCAATTCACCCCTCAACCTCAATCAATAACCTGGCTTTCTATAAAATATTTTTTGGCAAACTTGCTGCATAGGTCAGCATATTGAGTTCCCAGTACTCCCAAAGCATATAATATATATCGCTCGTCAATGATGAACTGCGGCTTGGCCGGCAATAAAGAAATGCCCGGATTTTTAAAAGCCGCCTCCAGAATAAACCGCTTGTCGGCCAAGGCGGCATGCGTGAAAATCCCGCCCACGGCAATAACATATTTGACCCGGCGCAAATCCCGGCCCACCGGTGTTCCCGGTACAGTACCCATGACCGGGTCAAAATCCTGGGCAATATACCCGGCATGACGCTTTAGGGCCACTTCGATGGCGCTGGCCGCCAAAGCCAGGTCAAATTGCTTTTCCATTGGCGATTGGCTGATATGGTCAGGATTTTTTTCCAAATACTCTGTATATTTTATAATTTGTGCCGCCTGCTCCTCGCTGTTACAGCCGATTTTAGCCAACACGCCCAGCGGCCCCAGTGTTTCCACAATTCCGGTTGCACTGACACGCAAGCCCAGATTGCCTTCCACCGTACGGTAGGACGGTTGTTTTTCATTATTGATAATCAGACCTTTTTCTTCCATGGTCAGTTTCTCCAGATCAGGCAATACCGAATGGATATCGGTAGTCGCGCCGCCAATGTCAATGACCAGGACATCTCCGGCGCCGGCCTCCTGAAAAGTGCCTTTTGCCAGCAGTTCGGCTCCTAACAGTACGGCGCCGGGAGTGGGTATGACCTTTTTATCGGAGACAATATCCAGCAAGGTATTTAGTCCTTTGGCTAAGGTAATCTGCCTGATAAATTGTTCATGGATGGCTTCCCTGGCTGGCTTAACTCTTAGTTCATGGATGGTTGGCATTACGTTGGGAACTCGGACATGAGGGACGCCGTGGCTGGTAAACATCCCGGCTACCTGGCTTTGGGCCTCTTTATTGCCGGCAATGATAATCACAGCCTTGATTTTTGACCGGACAATTAGGCCGGAATTCTCCAGCAGCGATACCTGGTCGCCGCCGTCCGTACCGCCGGCCAGTAAAACAATATCGGGATTAATTTCCTTTAAAATCTGCAAACGGTATTCAGGCGGGTCCTCGTGGCTGACAATCTCCAGAACCCTGGCACCGGCACTCATGGCTACTTCTTTGGCTGCTTTGGCGGTAACCCGGGGCATATAGCCAAGGGCAACCATGCGCAAACCGCCGGCAGCACTGCTGGCGGCAAAGATTTTGGCATTGCCGGTTATTGGCACACCGCTCTGTTCCAATGCCTGCCTGGCATTCTGAATACCTGTCGCAATATCGTTGATGGTCGTGGGCGCCTGGGACCGGCCCACAAATTCCAATTCGCCCGGCAGCAACCGGAACGCCGTCAGCTTAGTGTAGGTGCTGCCTACATCAAAAACCAGTAAATTGCTGTGCACACTATCACTCCTCTGTTACTGCATATTTTTACAAAACACAAATAGGAAGTGTTCATATAATCTGGATAAACACTTCCATGGTTCCCCCGCAGACCATGCCCTCATCAGCAGCCACATCGTTGAGCATCTGCACCGTATATAACCGGGGCCGGTTTTCGTCAAGCGCGGTTAACGCCTGCCGCCTGACCTCAGCTTCCCCGCAGCCGCCGCCAATGGTGCCAAAAGCCCTGCCGTCAGGCAAAATCAGCATAGCACTGCCGGCCTTACGCGGAGTTGAGCCGTGCGTCTCGACAATAGTAACCAGCGCGGCTTTGCCGCCGCAATCCTGACATTCACAAATATACCGGAATAAGGCCTGCTCCATCAGAATGCCTCCTTACGCTCACGCAACGGACGACCAGACCCATTCCGAAAAACCGCCAGCACTTCAGCCGCAATACTCAGGGCTATTTCTGCCGGTGTTTCGGCGCCAAGGTCCAGGCCAATGGGCGCGCAAAGCCGTTTTTCCAGACCGGCAGGCGCTCCTTCCTGTTGCACCAGCCTGATAATTTCCCGTATACGCTTTCTGCTGCCAATCATCCCCAGATAGCGGGCATTACTTCCCATGGCAGCACGCAGGCAATCCAAATCATAACGGTGTCCGCGCGTTACAATAATGACAGCAGTATCGCTGTCTAGCGTCAGGTTCCTGGTCACCTGGCAAAAGTCTTCACAAATAACTTGATGCGCTCCGGGAAATCTGGCTCTATTGGCAAATTCCGGCCGGTCGTCAATAACCGTCACTTCAAAGTCCAGCAAAACCAGCATTTGCACCAAAGGCTGGCTGATGTGCCCGCCGCCAAATACAACCGCACAGTTCTTTTTTACGATTCTGTCCCAGAACATCCGGTATTTGCTGCCTTGTGCATCTTCCACCCAAATGGTTACCGGCTTACTCCAGACGGTTGTCTTTACCAGATCCTGCAGTTTGCCGGCAACAGCTGCTTCTAACTGGCCGTCCACGGTTCCATCGGCATAAATGACGATAAGCTGCCCCAGCTGCCGGGGATTTTCCGGGCTGCATTCAATTACGGTAAAAGTATCTGCCACAGCTCCGCTAGTTACAGTTGCCAGCAGCTTGTGAAATACCATCCGAGTTCCTCCTTTTTCCCCCGGCATGCTCAAGACCAATCCAGTATGCCTGAACTCTTTCAGCATAATCGGCTTTGTCCTGCATATTCTGAACCTCCTGACTTCTCTATGTTGTCCCCGAGGGGGGTTAGCGGCGACCGCCCCCGCCTATTGCCATAATGAAATTCTCCGGAATCATGACCAACTGCTGTTGCACAAAGATGGCGGCCCCCGCAATCAGCCCCTGCCGTACCAGTTCAGCCGCCCTTGTCCAGCCGGCCATAAGCGCTTGTTCAACCACTGCCGGCGGCAGCAGGCCGACAGCCTGCACAACCTGGTGCCCACAAATATCGGTATTGGGATCAAGCTGTTCGGCCCAGGCCACTTTAACTGCCGGGTGCTCAACATAGGTGGCATTAGCCAGACTGGTAGCGCAGGCGTCGGCCAGGGACGCCGTGCCGGCGGCGGCCATAGCGGCGCTGGCGATGCCTTTGGTAAAACTGCGTCCTCCCAGGCCACTGGTGGCAATACCGCCAATTCCCCGGCCGGCATCCAGGGTTAAGGTATGGGTGGCTTGACTGCCAAGTGCCGGAGCAATGCCCACTTTAGTTGTCTGAATGCCTGCCAGCCGTACAGCAATATCACCGCCGTTATTCACAATGGCTTTCACAGCTCCCCGCGCCATCAGCCAGTCGGCTGTCAAATCGGCAATTGTACCGGCTACTGCCGCCATAGGCGTCAGCGTTGGATCGCCACTGCGTCTGACTGCGGTAATCATCTGCTGCAAAACGGCCGGCCAGGCATCATTGCCCGGCAGCTCCTGCTGTGTTCTGGCTGCAATATGCTGGTGAGCGGCCAGCTCGGCCAGCAGCTGCATGGCATATGCGGCAGCCTGTTGAGCTATCTCCGTCAGGGGGCCGTTACTTCCCTGCGCAATAATCGTCATTTGCATAGGACCGCAATCCAGTCTAACAATTCCCGGCGCTTGCGCTGCTATCATCGTCTAAACATCCTTTTTAACGACAGCGGCAGACGCAATTGGTTACCGGCTGGCGCCACACTTTTTGATTTTGGCTTTGTAAACAGTTGTATCGCAAGTATCATGCCACTCTTTTCCCCCGATTGACAAAAGGCGGCACTGCCTGAGAAAACCCACATGTAACAAGGAATTCAGCCTTACTTCCCCAGCAGTTATAAAAATTGCTTTACCTTGATACACAAAAAACCTATTTCAATTGTGAAATAGGTTTTAAACAATTGTCTGTTCAGAGCATGTATACTC
>POVV01000413.1_pt1 | contig 28605 bp, 25 predicted proteins | sample 1560271 | NCBI WGS metagenome assembly POVV01 (sample SAMN08337232, study PRJNA429181) | Bioreactor metagenome, whole genome shotgun sequencing project. | biome: cows' rumen and soil; feature: anaerobic; isolation source: anaerobic chemostat enrichment culture, galacturonate as sole carbon... | reverse complement strand
TGTGGTTTTGAGGGTATATGTCTCAAAAGGAAAAGTAAAGAAGAGATGTGCGCGAGTGGCTCAGTTGGTGGAGTACGACCTTGCCAAGGTCGGGGTCGCGGGTTCGAGTCCCGTCTCGCGCTTTTTTAATTAGGTGGTTGGAACCTTGATTTTACAAGGGTTTCCAGCTGCTTTTTATTTTAAAGGCATTGTTTTAATTTCCTATTTCTTCCTCTGCAGCTTTTAACCGTGATAGGATAAGGAGCCTTGTATTTATCTGTATTAGAGTAATTTTTCCAAAAAAATCCTGAAGCAACAGCCTGCATTTATTTGACAAAGAAAACAAAATGATATAGAGTTAGGAATGACTAACACACTACATATGGAGAATAAATGGAAGAATATTTTGGAATTTTAAGAAAATCTGATATATTTCAATTGGCCGATGATGAGACTATAAAACGTGTCCTCTATTGTTTAGAGGGGCATATCAGGCTCTATGGCAAAGGTGAAATAATATATCATTATGGAGATATGATATCGAATGCTGGTATCGTTCTAGAAGGAAAGGTGGAACTTATTGTACCAGGAACAATAGGAGATGATTCAAGTATAAAGGCGGCTATCCCTTCGGATTCTTTTGGATGTTCACATTCATGTATAACAGACCAGCCTTCACTTGTGACTGTCATTGCAAGTAAAAAAACAAAAATTCTATTTTTAAAAATGTCAAGGCTTTTTAGCCAGGAAGCTATAAAATGTAGATTTGCATCGTTTGTAACAGCTAATTTGTTGAGGCAGACAGCTTTTGCAAATCTTGAGCAGAATAGAAGGATCCATATTATGAGTAGGCGTTCGATACGAGACAAAATTTGGACCTTATTAAACTATACTCCTCTTGAAGGGGATAGATGCTTGATCAATATGAATAGACAGGAAATGGCAGACTATCTTGGTGTTGAGAGAAGTGCATTATCAAGAGAACTCAGCAGAATGAAAAAAGAGGGCTTTATAGATTATAGAAAAAATGTATTCATAATAAATAAATATCAATAAAAGGATTACTTTCGTTGCAGTTGCAATGGAAATAATCCTTTTATTGATATAAACTTATATATGAGTTAGTCATAACTAACAGGATAAGGAGGATATTATGAAATTAAAATTTAAAACAAGTTCACTTTTACTAGCATCAATGTTGTTATTAACTGCATGTGTTTCAAATAATAATAAAGATACGGCTGCCTCATCAGTGGTAGAAACCACATTTGAAGAAGCAATAACGGCTGCTGAGGAAAATGAAACAGATTCCAAAGCAGATAGCGGGCTATCAGGAACTCGTATGGTAGTAGACCATGCTGGAAATCGTGTTGAAGTTCCAGATAAGATAGAACGTATTGTAATAGACCAGATTCCAATCTTGTCTACATACATGGCATATTTTGAAGGTTCAGCGCCGCATATCGTTGGGTATAGTGGTTCTTTTAAAGAAACCATATCAGAGACAGCATTAAAGAACATTGCGCCTGAGCTGCTTGAATCATCAGATACAGTATATGCACAATCAGACCTGAATATAGAGGAGATCATAAAGCTCAAACCAGATGTGATTTTTTATAATGCGAATAATAATGAGCATGCACAAATATTAGCTTCAAGTGGAATTCCATCCATAGGCTTTGCCACAGTAGGCGCAGATTCCCCAGCAGATCCAATAGAAAGGTATAAGCAGTGGCTGATACTTCTTGAGGAAGTGTTTGGAGAGAAGGGCAAGATGAATGGCATTATTGAAGCAGGTGATAAAATCATTGAAGATGTGGAAACCAGAATAGAAAATATACCAGAGGATAAGCGTCCAAGTACAATGATTTTATTTAAGCTGATAGATGGCGTTCCTCAAGTTGCTGGTAAAGGCGTATTTGGCGATTATTGGCTGCAGCACCTTGGAGTTAAAAATGTTGCAGAGGAGGCAATGGGGTTTGCGCAGGTTAGCTTTGAGCAAATATATGAATGGAATCCGCAGGTATTATTTTTAAATGGTCCGGGTCTGCTAAAACTAAACAGGCAGGATGTTATTGATAATAAAGTTGAGGGTGTAGATTTTTCAACAATACAGGCAGTAAAAGATAAGCGTGTATATAACACAACACTAGGTATGTGGAACTGGTTCACTCCTAATCCCGATGCACCTCTTGTATTAGCCTGGCTTGCATATAATACTTATCCGGAAGAATTTGCAGACTACCCTCTGGAAACAGTAATACGTGATTATTACCAGAACTTTTATGGGTACGAAATTACTGATGATGAAATGAAGGGAATGCTCCAATTGCGATGAAAAATACAGTTTGGATCAGGCATAACAAATTCACGATTGCTGCAAAACTGACAATGATACTATTACCAATTGCTACTGCAATAATATGCTTGTGTATAGGAAGAATGAATCTTTCAATTATAGAGGTTATGAACACTTTATTTGATGCAGCAAAGGGGAATAGACAAAGCCAGAACTATTCAATTGTTATAAATTTAAGAGCACCAAGAATAATAATGGCAATCATTGTCGGAGCTGGTCTTACATGTGCTGGAAATGCCTTCCAGTCACTTTTTTCTAATCCGCTTGCAACACCAGATGTACTAGGTGTTACAAGTGGAACCTGTGTGGGCGCAATCATTGCCATTATTATGTCTATGGGCATCATGGAGACTCAGCTGCTTGCATTAGCTTTTGGACTTTTAGCTGTGTGGATTACCATGGTACTGGCAAGAGATAGAAATGGGCAGTCGGTAGTATTTTTAGTACTAGCTGGAGTAATCATATCGGCGTTGTTTAATGCAGTAGGTTCTTTATTGAAATATACTGCCGATCCTTTAGATAAACTTCCAGCGATAACATATTGGCTTATGGGAAGCTTTACAAGTGCATCCTATAAAAAAATCATGGTAGGCTCACCACTGATACTTACAGGCATTGCAGTTATATATCTGATGAGATGGAAATTAAATATATTATCACTTAGCAGTGATGAGGCAAGAGCGAGCGGAATGGATTTAAAGAAAACGCGCTTAGTTTTCGTATTGGCGGCTACTATAATAACAGCTTCATGTGTTTCAATGTGTGGACAGGTTGGGTGGATAGGACTTCTGATACCGCACTGTTCAAGAATGCTTGTAGGAAGTAACAATCGTTATGTGGTTCCAGTAGGAATCAGCATTGGCGCTAGTTTTATGATTATCATTGATACGTTTTCAAGAAGCATTAGTGTCATTGAACTTCCACTGTCCATTCTTACCGCAATTATTGGAGCACCGGTATTTATATCATTGCTAAAAAGAAATAGGGGGAGCTTACATTGATACTTGAAGTACAAAATGGAAGTTTCAGCTATCCAGGCCAACAAAAGATATTAAAGAATATTAACTTTAAATTAAATAAGGGCAGGATTTTATCCGTGCTTGGCCCAAATGGAGTTGGGAAAACAACACTTTTAAAATGTATGGTTGGGCTTTTAGACTGGGTGGATGGTAAAAGCTTTTTATATGGAGAGGATATAAAAAGCATAAATTCAAAAAAACTGTGGTCAAAGGTTTCCTATATCCCTCAGTCACATGCATTTGCATTTTCAATTACAGGTCTTGAGATGGTTGTTCTTGGACGTAGTGCACATCTTGGAGTCTTTGAACAACCAGGTATCAAAGATATAGAGATGGCGGAAGAAATAATGAAGCAAATAGGGATAGAGAGGCTGGCAAATAAAGACTGTAACCATATGAGTGGGGGAGAACTGCAAATGGTGCTTATAGCAAAAGCGCTTATAAACAGGCCTGATCTCATTATTCTTGATGAACCAGAAACAGGTCTTGATTTCCATAATCAGATACTAGTGCTGAGTCTGATTGAGCGTATGGCGCATGAAGAAGGAATATGTGCTGTTATGAATACACATTATCCTACAAATGCAATTTCTGTATCTGATGAAGCGCTCATGCTAAATAGTACTGGCGAGTATGTATATGGACACACTCAGGATATCCTTAATGAAGAGAATATTTCAAAAGCATTTAATGTGAATGTTGCTGTGAATCAATTTCATTATAACGATCGTATTGTAAAGAGCATTGTTCCAATTTCAATTACGAACGATAAAGGAGGTAGATTATGAATGATTTAAGTATAGCACTGGAAATGATACATAAAAACTATGAAAAATATAAGGAACCTATTCCAATCATAAAAGAATTTGTAATGGGATACAGATGGTTCATGGTATCTGACACCAATGACAGATTATCAATGTCGCTACGAGTGGGACAGGAAAAAGATTTTGGTGAATATGAGAAAATACTAAAATCCTTAATTGGCAGACCGGCAGACGACTGTGTTTATGACCTTATTAAGCGGTCTGATCCTGAACTTAGAACAATAGCAGCCTGTTTATGTAATCTCTTAAGCAAGCCATTTAATTCAGCAGACAGACTTAAAGATAGAGGAATTATCCGAACAGAAGGGCGTATATTTGACTTTGATGTAAAAGATAAAAAGGTTGGAATCATAGGTTATGGTCTATATAATGAGGTTTTTCTTGGAAAGTGTAAGGAATTTCATGCTTTTGATTTTCGAGACCCTAAGGGAATTTTGAATTATAGAATTGGAAATGAGACAAAAGTATATCCAGAAAACATCTATTGGCATCTTGGGGATAATGCTCTTGAACATAAAGATGTACTTGAAAGTCTGGATATAGTAATAATGACTGGTTGTACAATCGTAAATAATACCTATAAAGATATTCTCAAAGCATGTAAAAATACAAAAATCAGAGGGATTTATGGTCCAAGCGCTGAATTATGTCCGGAATATCTGTTTGATCTCGGATATAATTATATATTTAGTGCTTCAGTAAGGGATAAGGAAGCATATTATAAGTCTACGTTTGCAGCGATTCCAGAAGGAATGGATTTATCTTATATGGATTGTTATGAGCTTGGGCGTATCTGAAAAATCATAGGAGGCAGTATTTTGCAAACAGAGGTATATTCAATTTCAAAAAAGCATGTGCCAAAATCAGGCATGACAATATCAACAAATGCGAAACTAGGGAAAAAGTCTATTGTACACCATTTTTCACTGGGAAGTGGCACTGATATAAGTTCAGAAGCTTATGATAATCCTGTAATCTATATTGGAGCCTGCGGAACAGGTTTATTTGATATTGGCACAGATGATAGTTGTAAGCTGCAGATGAATTCACAAAATATAATTTTTTTACATGAGGGAACATTGTGTGGAGTTAATTCCGTAGGAGAAAAGGGACTCATATACACAGAAATACAATTTGAGAAGGGGAGTAAAATGAACGAAATTTTAAAAGCCAATGAGGTATTTAATTTAAAGAATCTTATAGACTATGAGGAGGGGAGCATTGCTAATATTGACCTTGCATCTGGCGAAGGTATGAAGTTTATGATTCTATCGCTTGATGATGGCTGTATGCTTTCTGAACACAGAGCTCCTGGGGATGCATTATTTTTTGCACTGGAAGGAAAGGCAACGATTACCTATGAAGGAAAAAGTTATAATATAAGAGAGGGTGAAAACTTTCGTTTTGAAAATAATGGACTTCATAGTGTTAAGGCAGAAGGAAAATTTAAAATGGCACTTCTACTTACTTTAGAATAAGGTTATTAACCTGATATAATTAAGTTGTAACACTCAAGCTGGACAAGGGGAAAAACCCTGTCCAGCTATTTCTATTTAAATAACATTTTTTGATCAGCTCCGTCTTCTGTTGTCACATCCCGCTTGCCGGCTACCCAATCTGAGTGTTCCTTGATCTTTTTTATTGAGTGCCAGCTAAGTCAGCCCCTTTGTTCTGGTGCCGACCTTCCAGCCTTTTTAAAGCTTATTTTTATATCAAATTATCTTATCAGGACGCGGGGAAGAATTCCGAACTTCTTTTGAAACGCCTCCGAGAAATGGCTTACGTTTGTATACCCCACAGCAAAGGCCGATTCACTCACGTTATGTTTCCCTTGCTCTAACAACGAAAACGCTTTTTCCAGCCGCTGCTCCCGAATAAACTCATAAACAGTTTTTCCGAAATACTGCTTAAAAGAACGTTTTAACTTACAATCATTCATATGGATTATCCGGGATAATTCCAGCAATGATGGGGGTGACTCCAGCCGATTCAGAAGAATCTCACGTGCATAAGTCAAACTATCCATATCTGCTCTGGATAGCCGGCTTACATACTCCTTACTGTTATCATTGCAAATCAGCTTTTCTATATTAATGGATAACAGCTCTAAAATATAGCTTTCTAACAAAAGTCTGTTTATTTGATTTGCTTCTTTTATAAAACACATATCCAATTTATTTATAATGCTTTCTTCCCGGGCATCGCTTTTAAAGCCACAGCAAGAATACGTATCCTTTTGGAAAGAGCGGAACCCAATATTGCTTTTACCACAAACCGCTTCACAAAAACCATCGAACGTGTAAGGGCTAACCCAAATAGAGTATAGCTGAACTTCTTCGCCACTGTTGTATTCTGAATGTGCGCAAGTCTCTCCTAAAAAACCCAGCGAAGAATATCCGGGCCGAAGCTCCACAGGCACACGATCTACCTCGCCGTAAATGAAATTTTTTCTGGTATAGCTTAGTTCAAACACAGGGGCTGTGGTGCCAGATTCTCTCTTTGTATTATTGGAAAATATACCAGAGGATATCATGATATGTACATCTGGACGTATTGCAATTGTTTCTTTCGGAAATATGTTAGATGATTCAAATTTCAACGGTAAATATGACATACTATCAGTCCTTTGTAATGTCCGTCTTCGGACAAAGAAAATCCGCCGAGGGGCAGATAATATTTTATTAATCTACTATATTATAGTTAGCTTTAACTAACTAGTCAATAGTTACTTTCTGAAACAGGTATCCAGTGCGTACTGTAAGAATACGACAGACCCATACAAAATTCCGTCAAGGGGCAGAAAAACTCCGTCTAAGGGCAGAAGGTAAGCCGGACTTTATGTATACTATCAAGGTTAGCGATACCTAACTAAAATGCACGATTTACATTAGGAGGTTTAAAGTGAAGAAACGACTTATGATTCCAATTTGTCTTATGCTGGTGACGGCACTGGCCGCATGCTCACCAGCGGTAGATCACTCACAAACATCAGGCCAATCAGCCCCTTCCGCTCAGACTGCAGAACCGGCAGGTCAAAATGGCGATACCATTACGGTTGAAGACATGAAAGGTCAAGTTGAAATTCCCGCTAATCCGCAGCGCATTGTGGACGTTTCCGGCTTAGCAGATGAACTAATCATTTTGGACATGCCATTTATTGCATCAGCCAACACCAGCATGTATGATGGTATAACCGTTCCGGACTATCTTCAGGAGTATTTCACCAATAACAAGATTGAAATCGTTGGCAACTATTCCGGAGCCGCCGCATCAGGAGATTTGAATCTTGAAAAAATTGCTGAGCTAAAACCGGATCTTATAATTATGAATATCCGGCATGACAAGGTATATGAGCAGCTCAAAGGCATCGCTCCCACTGTGATGATTAACGATGACATCAGCTATGTCAACTGGCGGGGACGCTTTCAGCAGTTAGGCCAGTGGTTTGGGAAAGAGGACGTTGTGACACAGTGGCTTGCTGATTATGACGCAAAGGCCGCTGAGCTTTCCGCAAAGGTTAAGGAATCGGTTGGCGACGAAACCTTTGCTGTCGTAGAGGCTAATTCAGTGCATTTCGGTTCCTACTATGTTTATCGGACCGGAGGCCCGGGGGAACTGATATACGATGAATTGAAGCTGGCACCTTCCTCGGGAGTTCCGGAGAATGTCTGGGGAGAAGTAGTTGATGCGGAGTACTTTTCAAAAATTGATGCGGATCACATCTTCTTTTTCAGCGATGACGGCCAGATTGGAGATACAGGAAAAAGCCCTGTTTGGCAGAACTTAAAAGCTGTAAAGGCCGGTAATGTATATTATGGTAAGAATGAGGCGCAATATAATATGGCATATACGGCAAACGGCAAACTGCTGTATATGGAAAAACTGGCAAACGCCATCCTCAACCACAGCAATGTCAAATAATCCCAAAGCCCCGGCAAGCCCTTTGCCTATGCCTGTGCGATGGCTTCGGACCAAAACAGGCTTTGCATTATCACTTGTTTTGATGGGGTGTGCGTTGTTGCTCTCCCTCCTGTTCTCAGCCAGCGTCGGTGTGGCAGGCGGGAATATTAGTATTTTAATGAATACGCTTTTTCATCCAGCAGCATCTTCCGACATGGGAAGAATTATGCTGGAGATGCGTATGCCCAGAGCAATGGCCGCCTGTTTTACCGGGGCGGCCTTTGCCCTTGCAGGCGGAGTGATGCAGGGTGTGACGAGAAATCCTTTGGCAGATGCCGGGCTTTTAGGAGTCAATGCGGGGGCAGGATTTTTCGTTGCTCTTACCGCAGTACTTTTGCCGCCATTGTCAAGCATTGGTACGATGCTTTTCGCGTTTATGGGAGCGGCACTGGCCGTACTGATGGTATATGGCATAGGAATCGGAAAGCATAAATCCGGATCTATTCGGCTAATCCTGGCCGGCAGCGCTGTTTCCGCCCTGTTAACTGCATTGAGTCAGGGGATTTCCCTCACCTTCGGACTTTCAAAATCGCTGTCATTTTGGACGGCTGGGAGCTTGTCCGGCATTACATGGCAGAGCCTTCTCCTGACCGCTCCATGGATCGTGGGTGCAGGGCTTAGCAGCCAGCTTCTTTCTGGAAGGTTATCGGTGCTTGCCCTGGGAGAGGAAAGTGCAGCGGGACTCGGTGTAAACGTATGGGCTGTTCGGCTGACCGGCATCGGAGTGGTGTTGATTTTGGCGGGGGCCAGCGTATCCCTGGTAGGCGGAATCTCATTCTTGGGGTTGATCGTGCCGCACATTGCACGATTTCTTGCCGGTGAGGATTACCGCAGGCTTTTGCCGGTATCCGCACTGTTGGGGGCAATTCTGCTTGTGCTGGCAGATATCGCCGCCCGTTCTATTAACGCTCCTTTTGACACGCCGGTAGGTGCGCTGGTATCAGCCATTGGCGTTCCGGTATTTCTGGTGCTGACGTACCGGAAGAAAGGAGCAGTTTTATGAAAAAGAATCACAGGCAAAAGCTTGTGCCATGGGTTCTCCTGTTGGCGGTAATCGGGGCTATCCTGCTATCAATCAACAGCGGCTATTCAAATATCCCTTATTCAGACGTGTCCGCCAGTCTGCTCCATCCGGGCGGCCCGGATGCATCCGTCACACTTTTGCAAATTCGCCTTCCACGCATTATTCTTGCCGTCTTATGCGGAATGGGGCTGGCACTGTCCGGCTGCACACTGCAGGCTGTGACAGAAAATCCACTGGCTGATCCGGGTGTATTGGGAATCAATGCGGGAGCTGGATTTACAGTCATGCTGTTTTTGACTTTTTTCCCCACCCTGCACATCAGCACCATGGTCTATCAGCCGCTTTTTGCCATGGCGGGTGGGTTGCTGGCAGCGGGCATGCTTTACGGATTTTCAAAAAGAAATGGGAAGATCATACCGTCTTATCTCTTGCTTGGCGGCATTGGTATTTCGGCAGGTTTTTCGTCCCTGATGCTGATTATGGCTTCCGACATGGAAAACAGCAGTTATCAGCTGGTAGCCAGATGGCTGTCAGGTAATATCTGGGGCACCAGCTGGTATCAGGTGAAGGCACTGCTTCCTTACCTGCTGATTCTGATTTCGCTGCTTCTTGCGAAAGCAGATATTTTGGACTTACTGCTTTTGGGAGAAGAAGCATCCCTTGCATTGGGGGTTCGCGTGGAGAGGGAACGAAGAATCCTATTGGTTGTGGCAGTGGTATTGGCAGCCAGCTGCATTTCCGTCAGCGGCGGAATCGGCTTTATCGGGTTGGTCGCCCCCCATATAGCAAGAAAATTTGCAGGCGGACGGCACCATGTGCTCTTGCCTGTATCCATGCTGCTTGGAGGATTACTCCTGCTTTTTGCGGATACCATAGGGCGTTCTTTTTTTGGAGTTATTGAAATACCGGTTGGAATCGTGATTTCCGTTCTGGCCGCACCCTATTTTCTCATTCTGCTTCGCAGGCAGGCATAGGAGGTAAAAAAATCGTGCAATCATGTATAACAGCTGATAAGCTGTCCGCCGGGTATAACGGCATTTCGGTTTTTCGTGACATGGATATTGACATTCCCGCTGGGAAAATAACAACGCTGATTGGCTCCAATGGCTCTGGCAAATCAACCATTTTGAAAACCATGTCCCGCCTTATCGTGCCGTCCGGCGGAGCAGTTTATCTGGAAGGTCAGTCCATTCACAGCATGCCGACCAAGCTGGTGGCACAAAAGCTGGCGCTCCTTCCCCAAGGCGCCCAGACGCCCACCGGTATCACTGTGAGCGACTTAGTGGAATACGGGCGATTTCCCCACCGCACCAGGCTGTCAGGACTTACATCAAAAGATCAGGAAATCATCCGATGGGCGTTATCCAGCACAAGCATGACAGAGCTTGCTGACCGGGAAATGGATCAGCTTTCCGGCGGACAGCGGCAGCGGGGGTGGATCGCCATGGCGTTAGCGCAAAAAACAGATCTCCTGTTTTTGGATGAGCCAACTACATATCTGGATATTTCGCACCAGCTGGAAATCCTACAGCTTTTGCGGAAATTAAATGAGGAACAGGGTGTTACTGTGGTTATGGTTCTCCATGACTTAAATCACGCCATTATGTTTTCCGATTATTTAGTGGCAATCAAGGATGGAAAAAAACACAGCGCCGGTTCGCCGGAGGCTGTGATTATACCCCAGACGCTCCGGGAGGTTTTCAATGTGGAGGCGGCGGTGATTCGTCATCCTGTTCTGGATGTTCCCGTATGTCTGCCTTACGGCGTAAGAGGACAGGTATTTCAAAAACAGAATCAGAAAAAGGGAAACAGAGGAAATGAACAATGAAAAAAAAGACTTTAGTGATGGCTGCGGCATTGTGTATACTGACACTTCTCGCTGGATGCGGCGGTTCCTCGGATACCTATAAAGCCGGAACCTATACGGCTGCCGCCGAAGGATATGACGGTGATGTGGAGGTAGAGGTGGAGTTTGATCAGGATTCCATCCTCTCGGTAAAAGTAACCGATCACAACGAAACCGTTGGCATTGGCGACAGAGCAATAGAAGAATTGCCCCCTAAAATTGTGGAGGAGCTAACCTGGGAGGTGGATGCGGTTACCTCTGCTACGGTGACCAGTGATGCAATCAAGGCTGCGGTAAAGGACTGTATGGAACAGGCTAAGAGCAAATAGCTGAAAACAGAAAGTAGTTACAAAGATTTTAAAATAAACACATGTACTTGTAATATTTTAGAGAGTATGTATAATATAATAAAGAAAGGCAATCGCCACAGGGTGGTTGGCTAATTGGAAAAGCAAAGACCTTCCCGACCGGCCAAAGTACAGGGAAGGTTTTTTGCATTTAGCGACATGTCATAATGACGAATGTCAGCAGTGCTAGAAGGAACATACCAAAAGACATTAGGTCCTTAAAGTCTAAATTCTTCACGAGCAACACCTCCATTCTATGTAGAATCGAGGCCTACCACCCTATACACGATTGCCAGCAGTTTGTACCTGCCAGTATAATTATATGTTCCAACTTGTAAATATACCAATAAAAAATGAAAATATCTGAAAAATCCCTCCCGGACAAAGCCATTGTCTGAGAGGGATTCTTAGTTTATGAATAACATTATCGGGAAATGATGCTGCGAGTTCTGATAACTCTTTGATTTGCTTTATCTGGTTTCTTTTAAAAAATGTTTGATTTGTGAATGCTAAAGCAACTGACATATGTTATAAAACATTATGTTGCTAGAATTAAGATCTGCCAATAATCTGATTTATGTAAACAATTCTTTTTTCTAAGAATAATCACTTAATTTGTTTTACGGTTACTTTTTAAATACATGAAGAGTATAATTTAAAAAAAATAATTTCACTGTCTAAATATACAGCCTAATTTTTAAGTCCAATAATTGCCAGACAGATATTTTTAGGTCTATAAAGGATCCAATAATATAGAATAAAATAAAATCAATGAATAAGAGGCTGATAGAGAATTACATCTATCAGCCCCTTTTATGCTTTTGGGGAACGGAGACCAGGGGGCATTGTCATGGTACCCTGATATATTCTGAAGTCATTAACCAGGCAGAGGAGCGTAAGTCGGTGTCAGCCTCCCTTCGCTTTTGGGAAAGGGTACTATAAAATCAATTGACAATTTAAAGAATCACGATATAATAGTTATGTGTGCAATTGTTGCGTGTGCAATTGTTGCTACAACAACTAATACGGGAGCCTGATATGAAAAATTTAATTCTCTATGCAAAAAAATACAAAAAAGAATTCATTCTTGCGATCATCTGTATTGAGGCGGAAACCATTTTTGAATTAGTTATTCCCATGATTATGGCTGACATCATTGATGTGGGAGTTGCAAACGGCGATAGAAATTACATATTTCTAAAAGGATTTCAAATGGTATTCTTTGCCGTTCTTTCTCTTTTTCTGGGGCATGCATGCGCCCGGTATACCGCGATCTGCGGAAATGGTGTAGGAGCCCAGATCCGAATGGCAGAGTTTCAAAAGATGCAGACTTATTCTTTTGCTAACACGGACCGGTTCAGCACCCCTTCTCTGGTAACAAGGCTTACAAGCGACATTACCACAATCCAGAATTCCATTACAAACGGAATGCGTCCCGGTTTTCGTTCTCCAGTGATGATGCTGACTGCATTGATCGTTTCCTTCCGGTTGAATGCCGAACTGGCTGTGGTATTTTTAATCGCAGCCCCCGTACTTGCCGTCATCTTATTTACAATCATCAAAAACGTAAGACCTTTATACTCAAAAATGCAGGGAGCCGTTGATCTTGTGAACCGGATCATTCAGGAGAATCTGATAGCCATCCGCGTAGTAAAGGCTTATGTCCGGGGCGATTATGAGATAAGTAAATTTAAAGAGGGAAGCATGAATTTACAGGATTCCTCCGAAAGGTCCTTTTCCCTGGCGGCCTTAAATATGCCTGCCTTACAGTTTGTAATGTACGGGACCATATTAAGTATCCTGTGGTTTGGCGGAAACCTGGTCATGATCGGTAACATGAAGGTAGGTGCCCTGACCAGCTTTCTTAGCTACGTATTGCAGGTGCTTAATTCTCTTATGATGTTTTCCAATGTTTTTCTTTTGTTTACCCGGTCCCTAACCTCATGGAAGAGGATTTCAGAAGTCTTAGAGGAGGAACCGACCATCAATGATGACCGCGCAAAGGATATCACCATCAAGGAAGGAAGGATCCGGTTTGAACATGTATATTTTAAATATAAGGAAGATGCAAAGGAATATGTGCTTTCCGATATCTCCTTTGAGATTGGACCAGGTGAGACCGTAGGAATCATTGGTCAGACAGGTGCCGCTAAAAGCACTCTGGTGCAGCTGATTCCAAGGCTCTATGAGGTGACAGCCGGTAATATTATTATAGACGGCCATCCCATATACGAATATACTCAGGACCACCTAAGGGATTCCATTGCAATGGTGTTACAGAAGAACACCCTTTTTTCCGGTTCAGTGAAGGAAAATCTTTACTGGGGAAAAGAGGATGCAACGGACGAAGAAATAGAAAGGGCCTGCAGCATTGCCTGTGTTAACGAATTTATCGGCCGCCTGGATCATGGATATGATACGGAGCTGGGGCAGGGAGGTGTTAACGTCTCAGGCGGACAGAAACAGCGGCTGTGCATTGCGAGAGCGATCTTAAAAGCACCAAAGGTACTTATTCTGGATGATTCTACAAGCGCCCTTGACACCGAGACAGAAGCAAAGATTAAAGAGGGCCTGGAAAAATCTCTTCCCGGCATGACAAAGATTATTATCAGCCAGAGGATCTCCTCTATCATGGATGCCGATCAGATCATGATCCTTGATGACGGAAAAATAAATGCCATTGGAACTCATGATCAGCTGCTGGCAGACAATGAAATATATCAGGATATTTATTTTTCCCAGCAGAAAGGAGGAGGCCAGTCCTAATGAAGAATACCGGATATGTAAAACCCCAAAACACAAAAAAAGCTTTGGTAAAGCTTTTTAAATACATTGGCCATTATAAGCTTTCCATGCTGTTCATAGCGATCCTGGTCAGCATCAGTGCATTTTCCGGGATCATGGGAACCTATCTGCTGAAACCGGTCATTAACGAATATATTCTGCCTGGTAATATACCCGGTCTTGTTAGAATGATCGTTATCATGGGACTGATCTATCTGGCGGGAGCTATTTCCTGTCTGATTTATAACCGGATGATGGTCCACGTTTCCCAGCAGGTGGTCAGTGAGATAAGGATAGACCTATTCCGCCATACCCAGAAGCTTCCTTTAGAATTTTTTGATACCCATACACATGGGGATTTAATGAGTCACTTTACAAATGACGTCGACACCATCTCAGAAGCGCTCAACAACAGCTTTACATTGCTGATCCAGAGCTTTATCACTTCCACAGGTACCATTATCATGCTGATCCTCCTGGACTGGAAGCTGTCATTAATCGTTGTATTTTTTCTCTTGATTATGTTAATATATATTCGTCACAATGGAACGCTGAGCAAAAAGTATTTTGTAGAACAGCAGAAGAATCTGGGAAATATTAATGGTTATGTAGAGGAAATGGTGGAAGGGCAGAAAGTAGAAAAGATTTTCCGCCATGAAAAACAGGATTTAAATAAGTTTTGTGAGCTGAATGAGAAATTGAGGATTTCCTCTACAATGGCCTCTACTTATACGGGCATTACTGTTCCTACGATAGTTTCTCTTTCTTACATTAATTATGCCATTTCTGCCTGCGTAGGCGGATTGTTCGCTTTGTCCGGACTGATTAATATGGGAACTCTGGCCTCTTATCTGGTTTATGTCAGGCAGAGCGCCATGCCTATGAACCAGTTTACCATGCAGATCAATTTTCTTATGGTAGCGCTGGCCAGTGCAGAAAAGATCTTTAATATGATGGATGAAGAGCCTGAATATGATGAAGGAACCGTTACCTTAAAGAGAGTGGAGCAGGAGGCGGATGGGAGCCTTAAGGAAACGGATATTTATACAGGTTCGTTTGCCTGGAAAGTTCCTGACAGAGATCACGGATATCTTCTTGTCCCTTTAAAGGGAGATGTCCGGTTTCACGATGTGGTTTTCGGTTATACAGGCGGAAACACTATTTTAAACAGCATCAGCCTGTATGCCAAGCCAGGTCAGAAGATCGCATTCGTTGGTTCTACCGGTGCGGGAAAAACGACCATAATAAACCTTATCAACCGATTTTATGAATTAAATGGAGGCACCATAACCTACGATGGAATCGATATCCGAAACATAAAAAAAGACGATTTAAGGCGTTCCATCTCTCTGGTCATTCAGGATACCCACTTATTTACCGGAAGCATTGCAGATAATATCCGGTATGGAAGACTGAATGCTTCCCGGGAAGACATACTGGCTGCCGCAAAAATCGCTAATGCGCATTCCTTTATAAGACGTCTTCCCAATGGATACGATACGATGTTAGAAAGTGACGGCAGCAATTTATCACAGGGCCAGAGGCAGCTGATTGCCATTGCCAGGGCTGCCATATCACAGCCGCCTGTTCTTGTCATGGATGAAGCTACCAGCTCCATTGATACACGAACGGAAAAACTTATTGAAAAAGGGATGGATGCCCTTATGAAAGACCGGACAGTATTCGTCATTGCCCACAGGCTTTCCACCGTAAGAAACTCAGATGCCATCCTGGTTCTTGAAAAAGGAGAGATTATTGAGCGGGGCAGCCATGACGAATTGCTGCAGGAAAAAGGGAAGTATTATCAACTGCATACAGGGCAGTTTGAATTAGAATGATGAGAGGAAATCGCAGAAGGGCACAACTGTTTTACGGCTTATTTGTGCCCTTTGCGAAGGGAAAGGAGTGATAAAATATATGAAGCAGCATAATGTGAGAGAACTATTGGTTCGTGAAGAAAAGGCCAGGAAACAGATTATTTCTCCGCTTCTGTCAAATATCGGATTGACGCCTGGACAGGGACATGCAAGGATTTTATATAATCTTTTACAAAAAGACCGTATCACCCAAAAAGAGCTGGCAGACCGATGCCAATACGATACGGCCACCTTGTCAAGAAACATAGACAAACTGCAGGATATGGGGTTCCTTCTCAGGGAAAATAATCCGGACTGCAGACGTTCCGTTCTGATCAGTCTTACAGAAAAAGGGGTTGCTGAAGCAGAAGAGGTAAGAAAAGTTTTTCAGCAGTTTGAAGAACTGATCTGCGACCATATACCAGAAGACGAAATAGCCGTTTTCTGTAAAGTATTAATGAAAATGTGCGACAATCTGGAAGCTTATTAAATTCCGTTGACATGAAAACAAAAGAGCGTTCAGCACAATGTCATGTAACAGCGGCCATTTCCCGCATAGCCTGCCTTTTGGAATACCTCAATAGCAGTTATGCCGCCGAATGATTGGCCGCTGTTACATGCAGTTATTATGCGTTCAGCTCCTTTTCAAGAAATGTTTAGATATAAGGTTGGTTTCTTCTTTATATCACACGCGTGTAAATAAAAAAGACCGGAAAATCATTTGATTTCCCGGTCTTTTCCGATGCATTCATGAGACACCGGGGATTCGAACCCCGGACAACTTGATTAAAAGTCAAGTGCTCTACCACCTGAGCTAGTATCCCATACTGGGCTAGTTGGATTTGAACCAACGAATGCAGGAGTCAAAGTCCTGTGCCTTACCGCTTGGCGATAGCCCATTAAAACTTGTGATAAAAAAAAATTCCCTAAAAGGGAAAGGTGAGTACAGGGATTCGAACCCTGGGCCTCCAGAGCCACAATCTGGCGCGATAACCACCTTCGCCATACCCACCATAAATTTCACACCTTGGTTAGAGATGTGAAACGAGCCTGAAGGGATTCGAACCCCCGACCCACGGCTTAGAAGGCCGTTGCTCTATCCAACTGAGCTACAGACTCAAAAGCGGGTGATGGGAATCGAACCCACGTATCCAGCTTGGAAGGCTGGTGTTCTACCATTGAACTACACCCGCAAAAGGTAAGAGAAACTAAAACTACCATTGACGGTTTTTCTCTTGAATCGGGGTGACAGGATTCGAACCTGCGACCCCCTGGTCCCAAACCAGGTACTCTAGCCAAGCTGAGCCACACCCCGATTGTGAAAGCATTTTCCATCTTTCGCTTAGTTGCTTTTCCGCAACGCAAGAGTTATTATATATGATGGATATCATTTTGTCAACATTATTTTAGAAAAAATTTCAAATTCGCTATTAAGCCTGTATTTATGCTGTTTTTAAGGAAAAAATAGCCCAGAAATGGGAGGAACCGGCAGGTACATAAAATGTTCCTGCCGGTTGAGTATGAAAAATAAAAAGTCAATGTTAAAAGGGTGGGGTTCCTTTACAATATTTAGTATACGCGGAAAATATGACCGAAGTTTGACTAAGCCATAAACATTTCATAAAAAGACTAAAAGAATTATGAGAAATATTTGAAGAAACAGATATCTTACAGCTTTCGGCCCTAAAACAATGAATGAAAGAAGAAGTCGTCTCTTAGCTTTGTATATGATATAATGTAATTAGATGAAAACATGGTACCGTTCATAAGAGAAAGAAGGAATTTTATATGAAGTACTGGGAAGTTTATGAAAGCAAAATAGGACCTCTTACCCTCCTTTGTGATGATGAAGCTCTTCTTAGAATCGATTTTGGGAGGTCGGAGCTTAAGAATGCCGTAAGGGAGCGGACAGAGCTGATCCGGAGGACAGAAGGCCAATTGGAGGAATATATGGCTGGAAAGAGAACGGTATTTGATCTGCCTCTTAAGCCGGAGGGAACGGAATTTCAAAAAAAGGTTTGGAATGCTTTGTTACTGATTCCCTACGGAGAGACGAAAAGCTATAAGGATATTGCGGTCATGATTGATAATCCCAAGGGCTGCCGTGCGGTCGGCATGGCAAATAACCGCAATCCCATACCTGTCATCATTCCCTGCCACCGGGTGATTGGGGCCAATGGAAGCCTGATAGGATATGGCGGAGGCCTGGATATTAAAGTGAGGTTACTGGATCTGGAACGCCCGGAAGCTTCCAAATTAAATTATTAAGAATTCATGGTGATTCTTTCAGTTCCTTTAATCCCCTATACATTTGGTGCAGATAATGTTATAATCCTCATCGTCACCAGGAATGAGATTGATGATGAGGAGTGATTAAAATGAGAAAAAACAAAATGTTGGCAGTAATAGCCATCGCCATGGCAGTCATGATGGCGGCTACGGGCTGTGGATCAAAAGATAATGGGAAATCCTCGCAGGATAATCCTACAGAAGTAAGTGCTGCCGAGACGAAAGCAGCAGGAGACGAATCAGCAGGTACAGATGAGACTGCGTTAGGTGAGGATGAATCTGATGAGGAAGACGGAACAGACGAAACCACCGAAACCACTGCTTCTGATGCGGGAGACTTAACTTCCGGCGTCTTTACATCTAAATCTGGTAAATATCAGATTACACCGCCCGAAGGCTGGACCATTGAAGACGATGGAGATGAAAGCTCAGTCGCATTCACCTCTCCCAATGGCAACGATCTGTTAGAAGTTGTCTATGTAGAAGGAGATGACGCTGACGGAGCCAGAGAAGTCTATCCGAATACCATGGAAGAATACAAGGAATTTGTCAGCCGTGGCGAGGATATGGAATTTGTCCGCTATAATGTAGAAAACGGAAGCGACGGAAGCCAGACGTTCCGCTATGCAATCCGGTATAAGACGAATCAGGATGGGGTCAGCTATTATGCAATTTCCGGTTCCTACAATGCTGCTACGAAGAAGTACATCAGTGCGGCAGGAACGATTGAATCACCGGACAGTGCGGTAGAAGGCCAGATTGAAGCAGCACTGGATACCTTGAAACTGAAATAAAACTGAAAATAAGATAGGTATAAAACAGGGGCAAAAGCAGGAATATCTGCTTTTGCCCCTGTTTTTACAGTTTTATAAGGGTTCCGTTAAGGAGTGCCACATCTTCCTCCTGGTGAGTGCTTATGATGACAAGCTTGCCACGGGTCTTTTCTTTGATGTATTGAATTACAGTTAGTTTTGTGTTCTCATCAAGACCGGTAAAGGGCTCGTCCATTAAAATCATGTCACAAGGGACCGACAAGGCTCTTACAATGGCAACCCGGCGCTTCATTCCCCCGCTTAAGGTAGACACGGGGCGGGATAAGGCCTCTTCCGGAAGAAGCCTTAAAAGCTCTTCTCTGGCCTGTTTTCTGCTTCGGGAGGAACGACCGGGGATTACCATGGTAATGTTGTCTACCGGGGTAAATGACTCACACAGACGGTTCTCCTGAAACACAGCGGAGGCTCTTGTGCCCTGAAGTCCTTCCATGGATCCGGAATCGGCCTCTTCAAGACCCAGAAGGATCCGCAAGAATGTAGTTTTTCCGGATCCTGAGGAGCCCATGAGACAGTAGACCTGGCCGGAATGAAGGGAAAGATTTACCTGCTTAAATACTTTAAGAGTCCCAAAGGATTTGGACAGATGATTTACCTTTAGTTCCATGGATCAAGCCTCCTTTCTTTTATGGGATCTCCGGCCGGGACTTACAAGGCTTAAAAGCCATAAAAAGAATTTTTCAAAAAGGGCGCTGATTACGATAATAACAAGGGTCCAGGCAAAAAGGTCCGCAGTACTTAAATAAATTTTTGCCATATAGAGTTTTTCACCGATGGAATGGCTTGGGACGCCGATCACTTCGGCGGCAACCCCGGATTTCCAGCCCATGCCCAAAGCCACCCTGCAGCCGCTTATGAGGTAGGGAAGAAGGGCGGGGCGGTATATATAAAGGAGCTTCTTTTTGCCTTGCATACGGAACACCCGGGCCATTTCCAAAAGCTTTGGATCGGTACTCATAAAGCCTGCAATGGTATTTATGTAAATGATGGGGAATACCACAAGAAAGGCAATAAAAACGGACAAATTTTCAGAACCTATCCAGATCAGGGCAAGTATGACAAAGGAAGCTACCGGAACCGACTTTATCAGGGACATAAGCGGTTCCAGCAAATCCCTTAAAAGGGGGAAACGCCATGCGGCTCCCCCGGCCAGGATCCCTGAACCAAAGGCCATAAGGAATCCAAGGCTTATCTTTCCAAAGGAAAGGGCAATGGTTATCCAGAAGCCGGGCACGGCCCCCTGGACCCACAAAGCCTGGATCACTTCCAAAGGGCCTACCAGTATGATGCTGTTGTGCACGGACAGGCTTGCTGCCTGCCACGCAAGAAGCCAGAGAAAGATGATACCGGCCTTTTTAGCCGGGAGGGCTGTTGGTTTCATAATGGGAATCTCCTTACAAAGCTTTACCTTAATTATGGCATATAGTAGAAGTCATCATCTGGCAGCGTTCCGCCCACGGAAGACGGCTCCATATCGAAAAGAACTTTTAAGTATCCGCTTAACAGAGATTTCATCCGGTCTCCGTCTACATAGGTGATGCTGCAGTATGGGATGGCCTTTTCAGCAACCGGGGCTTTTTCAATGATTCCGGCAGCAGCCACCAGAGCTGCGGTTTCGGCTACATTGGCATTGGCAAATTCAGCGGATTCCTTGTGTTCCGCCATAAAAGTGGCAATGGCATCCCCATGGTCTTTGATCACGTCATTCCGGCAGATGGTAACTCCGGTCACCAGACTGCCGCCGCTTTCACCGGCTGAGGCATCCCACTCCTTTGTTAAGTCAAGAACCATTTTAAGGGAGTCGTTCTGAGCCATGGCAGCTGTTACAAAGGGCTGGGGAAGAAGACCTACTGCATCAGGTTTTTCCTTCAGGATAGAAACGACCTCAGCGGCTTCGGATTTATATTCCAGGGTTACGTCGTCAGGGGTTAAGCCGCTGGCTTTAAGCACATGCTGAAGGGCATAGTCCGGTGTGGTTCCTTTGCCGGTCAAGTAAACGGTCTTACCCTTTAAGTCTGCTGCTGTTTTAATGGAATCATCGGCGGATACCCCGTAGAGAACACCCAGGGTGTTAATATCCAGGACGGTCACCTCATGATTTGTTTTGTTATAAATAATGGAGGCCATATTGGCAGGCACAAGGGCGACATCCAATTCTTTGCTTACAATTTTTCCAAGGAGTTCGTCGGCAGCGGTTACCATGGTAAAATCATAGGAGCCTTCTGCATTGCCTTTTTCAGACTGGTCCATCAGCTTTACAAGGCCCATAGAGGTAGGCCCTTTTAAGGAGCCGATCTTTAAGGTATAACGATTAGCAGGTTCCTGGGCTTTTGACGTTTCTTCTGCTGTCTCAGAGGCGGATTCCTTTTCAGAGACTGATGTTGCCTGGGGGTTTTCAGCGCCGCCCTTTGCACAGCCGGAGAGTACGGCAGCCGTTACGGCAAACGCCATCAATAGGGATAATGCTTTTTTCATAATGATCCTCGCTTTCTGTCCGTACCTGTTATGTTTTTTTTCTATACGTCCATCAAAAAATCCCACACCAAAAGGCATGGGATATCCGGTTTACGTATTCTCCTCGCCTTCGCCGTCAGGGATCCTTCCGGGTTAGTACGAACACCTTCAGTATATCATTATTCCCCCATGTTTGTCAAAATATAGATACAGATATATTGGCAGATGTGGTATACTGTATATACCTATGACGAACAAGTCTGACGGTAACAATGAAACACCCTGCGGGTATACCTGTATGTCCGGAAAGCATGGACAATAACATTGAAAAGGAGAAAATGGTATATGAATGAAGTATATGCAAAGCTTAAGAATTGTTTGGAAAGTGTGCGGGAGAAGACTGACTTTGTCCCGGAGATAGCTCTGATCCTGGGATCCGGCCTTGGGGAATATGCAGAGGAGATAAAGGTAGAGACTTCCATTGATTATAAAGATATTGAAGGATTTCCGGTATCAACGGTGGCAGGCCATAAAGGAAGGTTTGTATTCGGATATGTAAATGATGTTCCGGTGGTTATCATGCAGGGACGGGTTCATTTCTATGAGGGATATCCAATGACGGACGTGGTGCTTCCGGCCAGGCTTATGGGCCTTTTAGGAGCAAAGGTCCTGTTTTTAACCAATGCCTGCGGCGGCGTTAACAAAGAGTTTAAGGCGGGGGATTTCATGCTCATAAGGGATCATATCGCAAGCTTTGTTCCGTCTCCGTTAATTGGGGCAAATTTAGAAGAACTGGGGCCCAGATTCCCGGATATGAGTGATGTTTACAGCAGAGAGCTACAGCAGACCATCAGAGAGGTTGCAGGAGAAGAAGAAATCGGCCTTAAAGAGGGCATTTACATGCAGCTTTCCGGCCCGGCATATGAATCTCCGGCAGAAGTTTTAATGTGCCGCATTCTGGGAGCTGATGCGGTAGGAATGAGCACAGCCTGTGAAGCAGTTGCAGCAAACCACATGGGGATGAAGGTTTGCGGCATTTCCTGTATCACCAATATGGCCTGCGGCATTACGGATCAGCCTTTAAGCCATGGGGAGGTACAAGAGACAGCAGACCGGGTTGCACCTTTGTTTAAAAGGCTGATTACGGCTTCTATTACAAAGATCGCGGGTAAATAAAAGGAGGAGTTTTCTTATGGATCGGTTGTTAGCAGAACGGGTTTTGGCAGCATCAGGGGCGAAAAAGGCATCCCTGGTGCTAAAGAATGCCAGGGTGGTCAATGTTTTTACGGCTGAGCTGGAAAACGGAGATATTGCCATCGAGGAAGGTTACATTGTAGGAGTTGGAGAATATGAGGGACAGACAGAGATCGAGCTGGGGGGCGCGGTGGTTTGTCCAGGACTGATTGACGGCCATATTCACCTGGAAAGCTCCATGGTCGCACCGGGAGAATTTGAACGCTCTGTGGTGCCTCATGGAACTCAGGCGGTTATTACGGATCCTCACGAGATCGCCAATGTGGCGGGAGCGGAAGGGATCCGCTTTATGATGGAGCGGACGAAAGGACTTACCCTTGATGTGTATTTCATGCTCCCCTCCTGCGTGCCGGCAACAGGACTGGATGAATCGGGGGCTGTTCTGGCGGCTGAGAATCTGTCCCCTCTCTATGAAGAGGAGCGGGTGCTGGGCCTTGCGGAGCTTATGAACTCCTACGGAACCGTAAGGGCAGACCGTGGGATCCTTGATAAGGTAGAGGAGGCCAGGAACAGGAATCTCTTAATCGACGGTCATGCTCCCGGGCTAACCGGCAGGGAACTGAATGCCTATGTGACTGCCGGAGTGCAGTCGGACCATGAATGCTCCGATTGGGAAGAGGCCGTGGAAAAGCTTAAGAGAGGCCAGTGGATCATGATCCGGGAGGGCACGGCAGCCAGGAATTTAAATGCTCTTATGCCCCTGTTTAAGGAGCCGTATTACCACCGCTGCATGCTGGTTACCGATGACAAGCATCCAGGGGATTTGATCCGGCTGGGGCATTTAGACTATATCATTAAAAAGGCCATTAGCCTGGGAGCTGATCCGGTTCATGCGGTCATGATGGCATCCCTTCATCCGGCCCAGTATTTCGGACTACGGGATGTAGGAGCCGTTGCACCGGGATATAAGGCAAACTTCATTGTTGTTTCCGATCTCAATGAATTTAAGGTAAAGCAGGTATATAAAAATGGAAAGCTGGTGGCGGAAAACGGCAAAATGAAGGAGGAAATCCTTGCAGCGGAACAGCGGAACGTGGAAACGCCTGTCAGAGTGGGAGATTCCTTCCATTTAGACGAGACCCGCCCGGAAGATTTCCATTTAGAGAAAAAAGGCAATACCATCCGGGTGCTTTGCCTTACTCCCGGAGAACTGACCACCAAATCCCTTCTTGCCCCATGGGTAGAAAATGTGGGGGTCGCTCCCGGCGTCAACATTGAGCAGGACATCGTGAAAATGGCAGTGCTGGAACGCCATCATAATACCGGCCATATGGGACTCGGCTTTTTAGGCGGATATGGCTTAAAACGGGGAGCAGTGGCCACCAGCATTGCCCATGATTCCCATAACCTGATTGTTGCAGGAACCAATGATGAAGATATGGCTCTTGCTGCCAACATTGTGAGGAAGAACCGGGGCGGCCTGGCGGTCGTGGCCGATGGGAAGCTTTTGGGTGAACTGCCTCTTCCCATCGCAGGACTTATGAGCGAGGAGCCGGCTGAGTGGGTGGATGAAAAGCTGGAAGAACTAAAGGCCCAGACAAGAAGCCTTGGAATCGGAGACAGCATCGATCCTTTCATGACCCTTGCTTTTGCAAGCCTTCCGGTAATTCCGGAGCTGCGGCTGAATACATATGGCCTTATTGACGTAGAGAAACAGGAGATTTTAGAGACAATTATTTCCTGTATGTGAAAAAGAACAGGAAATCGATAAAAAAATATTGATAGAGATATAACGATGTGCGATAATATTCCAAAAGGGCAATCAAATGTAAGGTACAAATTTGGAGGGAGAATATTCATGAGAGTAACAATATGTATAGGGAGTGCATGCCATTTAAAGGGTTCCAGAGAAATCATCGCACAGCTGCAGAACCTTGTGAAGGAGAACCACCTGGAGGATAAGGTGGATCTAAACGGATCTTTTTGCTGCGGCGATTGTGTAAATGGCGTCTGTGTGACCGTGGAGGGTCAGTTATACTCTTTAAAACCAGAAGATACAAAGGAGTTTTTTGACAAAGAAATCATGGGGAGGCTGTAATCATGGGGATCATTGATTTCAAGGCTACTAAATGCAAACATTGCTATAAATGTATTCGTAATTGCGAAGTCAAGGCAGTCATGATTAAAGATGAGCGGGCTGAAATTATGCCGGATAAGTGCATTTTATGCGGAAAATGCATGCAGGTCTGTCCCCAGTCAGCAAAAACTCTCATAAGTGATCTGGATCTGGTAAAGAGTTACATTGACGCAGGGATCCGGACGGTCATCTCCCTGGCACCGTCTTATATGGGCTTGTTAAACTATAAAACCATCGGCCAGGTGAACGGTGCGCTGCGGAAGCTGGGATTTTATGACGTAAGGGAGACTTCGGAAGGGGCGGCTGTTGTAACAGCAGAATATGCCAGGCTTTTAAGCGAAGGGAAGATGGAGAACATCATCACCACCTGCTGCCCCAGCGTCAATGATCTGATCGAGATTTATTACCCCAAGCTGATTCCATATATGGCTCCTGTGGTATCTCCTATGATTGCCCATGGAAAGATGTTAAAAGAAGAACTGGGAACTGAGGTAAAGGTGGTTTTCCTTGGACCGTGCATCGCAAAGAAAAAGGAAGCCGGAGACCCCCGCCATGATGGCTATATTGATGCTGTCCTGAATTTCAATGATATTTCCAGGTGGCTTTCTGAAGAGGAAATCACCATTGAAGACTGCGAGGATATCCCGTTTGCAAGGAACCCAAGAATCAACCGCCTTTATCCGGTTACCAATGGAGTGGTAAATTCAGTCCTGGCTACGGAAGAGGAACGGGATGGATACCGGAAATTTTATGTCCATGGCTGCCTCAACTGCATGGATTTGTGCGAAAGCATGCTGCGGGGAGGAATTAAGGGCTGCTTTATTGAGATGAATATGTGCTCCGGCGGCTGCATCAAGGGCCCCACCGTAGAGGACGAGAACGTATCCAGATTTAAGATCAAGCTGGATATGGAGGAATCCATTGAAAAGGAACCGGTACCAAGGGAGGAGCTGGCCCCTGTTATGGAGCGCCTCTCCTTTCGGAAGCTGTTCCTGGACCGTGCACCAAAGGATGTCATGCCAACAGAAGTCCAGATTCAGGAGATATTAAAAATGACCGGAAAGACCAGGCCGGAGGATGAATTAAACTGCGGCGCCTGCGGTTATTCCACCTGCCGGGAAAAGGCCATAGCAGTTTTCCAGAAAAAGGCAGAGCTTAATATGTGTATTCCATTTATGCATGAAAAGTCAGAGTCATTATCCAATCTCGTGATGCAAACCTCTCCCAATATTGTTCTGATCGTGGATAAAGATATGAAAATTTTAGAGTATTCTGCTGTGGGAGAAAAGTATTTTGGGAAAACCAGGCAGGAAGCTTTAACCATGTATTTATATGAACTCATTGATCCTTCGGATTTCCAGTGGGTTTATAATACCCACCAGAAGATCCATGGAAAAAAGGTGACTTATGGGGAGTACCATATTTCCACTCTTCAGAATATTCTTTACATTGAAAAAGAAGATGTGGTATTAGCTACCTTCATAGATATCACCAAAGAGGAGGAACTGGCTAGGCAGGACTACGAAAAGAAACTGGAAACCATTGCCCTGGCGCAGAAGGTCATTCACAAGCAGATGATGGTGGCCCAGGAAATTGCAGGTCTCTTAGGTGAAACCACGGCGGAGACCAAGACTACCTTAACAAAGCTTTGCAGATCCTTATTGGATGAGGGAAGTGAAGGTGAGCTCAAGTGATGGGGGTTACCGTAGATGTTGCATATACAAGCCTGAATAAATTCAAGGAAGTATTGTGCGGAGATAAGGTTGAACTTTTGCAGACTGAGGATTCCAATATTATGATTCTCGCTGACGGTATGGGCAGCGGGGTAAAGGCCAACATTCTGGCAACCATGACCTCCAAGATCCTTGGAACCATGTTTCTAAACGGTGCGACCCTGGAAGAGTGTGTGGAAACCATTGTGGAGACTCTTCCGGTATGTCAGGTGCGTCAGGTAGCCTATTCGACCTTCAGCATCCTTCAGGTGTTTCATGACGGTGAAGCCTATCTGGTAGAATTTGATAATCCCGGCTGTATCTTCATCAGGGATGGGAGCCTGGTTTCCATACCGCGAAACACCAGGATTATCAGGGATAAAAAAATCAATGAGTACCGTTTTAAGGTAAGAAAAGGAGATGCGCTGATCCTGATGAGTGACGGAACCATCCATGCAGGAGTGGGGAAGCTCCTGAATTTTGGCTGGCTGTGGGAGGATGTTGCTTCGTATGCGGTGAAGCAGTACCGCCTGACCATATCCGCAGCTCGTCTGGCTACTGCGTTAACCAGTGCCTGTGATGAACTGTATCAGTACCGGCCTGGCGATGATACCACGGTTGCCGTTATGAGGATCATTGACCGCAAGCCGGTGCATTTGATGACAGGCCCACCCAGGAAGACGGAGGACGACTGCGTGATGGTGAATGATTTCCTGTCAGGAGATGATACCTCTAAGAAAGTCGTCTGCGGAGGAACCAGTGCCAACATTGTTTCCAGGGTAACTGAAAGGGAGTTGTCTGTTTCCCTGGATTACGATGATCCGGACATTCCGCCAATCGCTTATATTGATGGAATTGAGCTGGTTACGGAAGGTGTTTTGACATTAAATAAAGTTCTGAAGCTTTTAAGGCGTTATGTGATGAATGATTCCGTCACAGAGGATTTTTTCCTGGAGTTAGATAAGCCGAACGGAGCTTCCATGGTAGCGAAGATGATCATTGAGGATTGTACGGAGCTTAAGTTATATGTGGGAATGGCAATCAACAGCGCTTATCAGAATCCTGGCCTGCCCTTTGATTTGGGAATCCGCCAGAATCTTGTGGAGCAGTTAAAGCACGTAGTGGAAGAAATGGGGAAAAGGGTTACAGTAACCTATTATTGAATTTGGATAGATATTCACAGAGCCACGATACGTGGAAGTTACAAGGAGGAAGAATATGGCAACAAATGATGCGACATTACTTCGCATAAAGCATCAGGTTTTAAATGAAGTGGCGAAACTTGCATGGGAGGGTAAGCTGGAGGAGAAAAGAAATGAGATTCCCTATGATATCATTCCAGGTCCCAAGGCCCAGTTCCGCTGCTGCATTTACAGGGAACGGGAAATCATCAGAGAGAGAATCCGCCTGGCGGAAGGTCTCTGTCCCAGCGGAAGGGATACGAAGAACGTCGTTCAGGTAATCAGCTCTGCCTGTGAAGACTGCCCCATCACCCGGTATGTGGTAACCGATAACTGCCAGCTGTGTATGGGTAAGGCGTGCCAGGGTTCCTGTAATTTTGGCGCCATCAGCATGGGACGTGATCGTGCCTATATTGATCCTGATAAATGTAAAGAATGCGGAAAATGTTCCCAGGCATGTCCTTATAACGCCATTGCAGATCTGACCCGTCCCTGTAAGAAAAGCTGTCCGGTGGATGCCATCACCATGGACGAAAACGGCATTGTAGTCATTGACGAGAGCAAATGCATCCAGTGCGGGGCCTGCATTCATGGCTGTCCCTTTGGCGCCATTGATTCCAAAACATTCCTTGTGGATGTGATTAACCTTATTAATGCCGGGAAACGGGTGGTTGCCATGGTCGCTCCGGCGACAGAAGGCCAGTTCGGCCCGGAAATCACCATGGCAAGCTGGAGAACCGCTTTAAAGAAAATCGGATTCCAGGATATGATTGAGGTTGCCCTTGGGGGCGATCTGACCGCTGCAGC
>POVV01000411.1_pt1 | contig 28779 bp, 27 predicted proteins | sample 1560271 | NCBI WGS metagenome assembly POVV01 (sample SAMN08337232, study PRJNA429181) | Bioreactor metagenome, whole genome shotgun sequencing project. | biome: cows' rumen and soil; feature: anaerobic; isolation source: anaerobic chemostat enrichment culture, galacturonate as sole carbon... | reverse complement strand
AGTGGCTTTTCGTTTTCAAAGATGGCATTTCAGATACAAAAACTGCGTTTCGTTTACAAATATTCAGTTGTCAAATTACAAAGTGGCGTCTCGCCTTACAAAGTGGCATCTCGCTTTTCAATTAAGGCAATCGTCGAAGTGCTTCTGACCGTATGGCCTAACCCGAACATAAAGCCTGTTACTTTATTGGTTGTTGCCTTAGTTGTTCTCTGAGGATTTTTTTGAGTACTCTTGCTCAGAGATTTACCGCATTCCGGGCAACCAGAATGCCTATCTATGTCGTGTGTCGAGCAGTGCGGACAGTGCATTTTCAACCCCTCCTGTTCTATTTTCTTCGACAGAAGGAGGCTTATTCCTTCCCATTGCATCTCACCCCGGCGCAGACATAACCGCAGTTGGACACAGCTTTGGCCACATGTCAACATAAAAAATAAATTCGGCAGCTTACCAACTGCCGAATTCACCGGGTTTGTTATGGAGCCGATAGTCGGACTCGAACCGACGACCTACGCATTACGAATGCGAACGAGAGCCTTTGCGTTGATTTTCACGAGCCTGCATTCTCTTGATTTTATTCGTTCTATCTTTGTTATCGTTACAATTTATTGGTAAATTACGAGGAGCATTTGCAACTGTTAAGGAGCAAATAAGGAGCATTATAAGCCCGTTGGTACTGGATAAGCTTAAACGAAGTCCAAAATATTACTATGTTATAATAGTATATACAAATGACTATCTTGTTTCCCCCTCTTAACACTATTATTAAACTTGTCACAAGTAAAATCTGCTGACGAATTGACTATTCTTGTCGCAAGAAACCACAATCCGGTACGAATAGAATCTGAATCCGCTAATCGGAAACCGTCTCAACACCCCTTGGGCATAGCTATAAGCTTTTTTGAACCACATGCTTAACATGTGGTTTTCTCTTGACAACAAAAAGACATGACCATAGGTTACGTCAGGTTATCGAAGAACCCGGTATTTGCAATATGAAGGAACATCCTGATTGCAGCTCCGTTGTCAAAAGTTCTCATCTTAAGTGTTCACTCCAGAAAATTAAAGTATACCCTACCCCTCGTTATAGGCATCTGGGATAAAGCTCTTGTTGTTGTGTCATTTTTCCTAGAAACTTTTCTTAACACTACCTTTCCCATTTTCCCACATTGGAGATTAAGGCCGAATAATACTTTTTTTTATGATTCCAGATCATTTACACGTAACTTTCCCTCACACTTAATCAGAGAAAGCAAATCCCTTTAGAAAACATTAATTGCAGCTATCAAAAATTGCCCTGCCAAAACTTTTAATACGACTACTGATGGCATTCCCCACTGACTTAATGCCATTCCATGCAGATTTTGCGGCCGATTTTGCCACACTACCAATTGCTTTCAAACCACTATAAATAGCATTTCCAACTTTTGATCCAGCCATATAGCCAATCATTCCGCCTACTAACCCACCAACGATAGGACCTGCAATAGGAATCCATGAAAGCGCTGCCGCGCCAAGAGCAGCTCCCTTTCCCCCCCATCCCATGCCGTAAATCATTGAAGTCGAAGTCCTTCCCATACGATCCAAGGCTTGCGTCATTGTCAAGTCGCCAGTTGCTACCTTTCCAAGAATTTTAATATTCTCAATTCCTAAACAGGCAATATTAGCAATAATACTGATAGGCGTTCCTTTCGGCAACACGCTAATAATACCTTTTTCAGCACCAACTTTTATTGCCCCGGCAGTAGCTGCTTTAATTCCGGCATCCATTCCGGTTGTTAATGCAATCTCAATGGTTTGGTCGGCATCGATTTTTTCGTTCGATATTACTTTAGCCGCTAAATTAAATCCTGTTGTTATAACTGCGGCTTGCACACCGGCAAGGCCAGCATTTTTTCCTATGTGCTTGGCCAAATCAAGCGTGTTATAGTTGTTCCAATTATTTGAAGGAATACTGTTCTTTTGCTGTGCATCTAATTGCAGCTCTTTAGCCTGTTGTTTCGTTAATGTTCTTGATTGGATTGATACAACATCTGTTCCTCCGACGAACGCTTCTACTGATTTCCCCGGAAAAGCTTTTTTCACTGTTTCCACTTGCTCCGCAGGTACAAGAAACCGTTGATTATTGTAGTTGCCACTTTTTATTAAGGCAATAGTTGCAGCGGCATCTGCACCAAATTTACACTGATACTGATGAACAATCTTTCCTGTCGAAATATTTTTAATAACCAAATCAAACGAATTTAATCCATACGTCTGCCCGGACTCAGGAACGCATACTTCGGCTCGAAATGGGCTTCTCTCCAGAGCTGCTTGCATATTAAAAGTATTGACATGATGTTGCTCCGCCATAAAACCATCTAAGTTATAACATTGGCTGATATCACCGACATTGGTTGTTACTGCTCTAATCATTTGGGCATTAGCATTCGTGATAGCCGTGTCTATACTGTGCAAATAATTACCATAATCAATAACCGACATGCCTGTAGATGCTTCAGAAACCTTTTTAGCAAACCAATCGTCCTTACTTATACCGCTGTCACATGCTTGGTTAATCGATGTTAAGTTGTTGTCAAACTCCGCAATGGACTCAATCGCTTCAACACTTAATCTTTCTGCTTCTTCGTTTGGAATATGCGGCAGTTCTACTTGAAGCTGATTTTTCAACCACTCTTTGTCGTCCATATCCGATCCTTTAGCGGAATATGAATGCATGAATCGCTTGAGCAATTTTTGCAATTCTTTTGCTTCTTTTTCCGATAAGCCCTCTATATCGATACTCGCACTTTGAACTTTAATGCCTTCCATATCGCCATCCTCCTATCTGGAAGCGTTTTTAAACTTACGATTTTCGTACTCTCTAGACATACGTTCCAATGGTTCTTTCATAATCTCCGACAGTGAATGTGTGTTTTTTATTGCATTTAAAACATCGCTTGTCGTTACCTCTGTTTTCCCGTCTGCAAATACGGTTTCGATACTGTCCTTTATGACACCCTCAATATCAGCCCCGCTATAGCCTTTAGTGCTTTTTACCAACTCATCGATATCAATTTTATCTAAATCTGCTTTACGGCGTTTACGAATATGGATTTCAAAAATCCTTCTGCGTTCCTCATCATTTGGTAAGCCAACATAAAAAATTTCATCAAACCGACCTTTTCTCAGTAATTCTGGTGGCAATTTTGTAATATCATTGGCGGTTGCTACCACAAATGTCGGACTGTCTTTTTCCTGCAACCAGGTTAGGAAATTGCCTAATAATCGGGTGGTTACATCTGCCCCTCCACCTTCACCACTTATTCCGGCAAAGGCTTTTTCTAGTTCGTCAATCCAAAGAACACAGGGGGAAATGGCTTCCGCAAGTGCAATTGCCTTCCTCATGTTTCCTTCTGATTCTCCAACATATTTCCCCATTAATCTACCCATATCCAAACGAATTAGAGGAACCTCAAATAATTTAGCAGCGGCCTTAGCATTTAGTGACTTACCACAACCAGGAACACCAGCTATCAGAACACCTTTAGGCATATCAACCCCAAACTCCGTAGCTTTGCTAATGTTTTTACATACCGTCGCTTTACGCTTCAGCCACAATTTTAAATTGTCCAGGCCACCAATGTCATCAAGACTTTCCTTTAATGGAATCATCTCTAAAATACCGGCTTTTTTTATCATTTGTTGCTTTTGCTCAAAGATAAGTGATAAATCCTTGCGGGACAGCTCCCCAGCGTCGGCATAAGCAAGCGCTAAAATATTATTTACTTCAAATTCCGATAACCCTTTAAAGGCAATGGCCATTTCATCTATAAGAGTATGAGCAACAGATCCTAATGAATGTGTTTCAATAAAAGCTGTAATTACCTGCTTAATTTCCACTATTTCCAAATAATCCATTTCCAGAACAGTAATGTACTTTTCCAACTCTTTCGGGATAGAAAGAACCGGTGAAACCATAATAATTGAGGCATCGACTCCTCGCCCTATCTGCACGGAAAGTTCTTTTAGCAGCGCTATAATACGCGGATTTTCCATTTGAAAATATACATCTTTCAATACCAACAGTTTACGGTCTAACTCGCAACCTGATTCATTTTTGCTTTTTAGTAAAGATAAAGTATCTTCCAAAGAATAGTCTTCAATAAAACTGGCTTTCGTTTTAAAATCAACGTAACCATTCGCACCATTCCATTCCAGAATGTCCCTGCCGCAAGCGGCAGCCTTAATAATTGCATCTACTTTCTCTTCCTCATAGCTATTGATATAAAGAATAGGAAATCCCGCATTTATATAGCGGATAAGCCTTTCCTGCAAAAAAAAATTATTCATTACTAATCTTCCTCCTCATGCGCAGATAGCAATAATGTTTATTAGATGCTATAGACATGGACTAATTCAAAAAAACACAGATACGACTGTTGCTATTATGTCAAGGACAGTTTATCAGCCATGCACCTCAAGCTATTCAAATGATATCATTTATTCGAAACGGAATTTCAACACATCTTTATACAAATCTTTTTATACGCTCTAACTCATCAGACCAACCGTTCACTACTGTTTGCACAAAATGATACATATTCTCACAATGTTCTTCTACGATCACTTTTGTTTCCTCTTTGTATATATCCTGCAGTTTATCCCAATTTTCCACCATATACGTTCTTTTTCCAAAAAATCCTTCACTAGAAGTATCCATAAGTTCGACAGAATTTATTATTATATCTGTGAGATCTGGTATCGATAGTTGATTATATAGTATTTGATTTTCTATCTCTGCCATATACGAATCTTTATTGTTAAAAACTGAGGGGTCGGAATTTCCCACCATAGTGATTGCTAGTATATAATGCTCAAAGCGATTCTTTAATAAATCAACATATTCTAAATTCATCCTTTTAAATTTATTTTCTAATTCTTTATTAGCATTGCGAATATCATTTGTGAATTTGGCATTAATCTCACTTTTACTTAAATTAAAAGCACTGAGATTTACATATGGCAATTGTACCTGTATTTTTGTGAGTTTACGCATTTCAGTAATCGTTGCATCAATGTGTTTTATCAATGCTTGAGCACTATACTTTCCCCGAAACCACTCACGGCCCTCTGAAAGGCCGTTATAAAAAAGCACTAAATTACGACCATATCTATAAGTTGGGTCAAATTTAAAATTGTCATCTCTATATCCTAAATCTGATGCTTTTTTATAGTATTCCTGGGCAGAGTGAATATTTTTATTCACTCCTTGCCCAAACTCATACATCCAACCCAAAACATATATTGACCAAGCATTCTCTAAATCGGCAGCTTTTTTATACCAACTATATGCTGTTTGATAATCTACTGCTTGTCCCTTTCCGTAATAATACATGTCACCAATGCGGGATATAGCGATGCTATTGTTTCCACTATCTATTGCTAACTTATACCATTCTAATGCAGTTCCGGCATCTTCCTCTACGCCCTTGCCATATAAATATATATCACCTAAAATACGCATCGCCCTATGAAAACCTAACTGAGCGGCTTTATCATACCAGTTTCGGGCAATTGTATAATCACCCTTTTTATTATAAAATAAGTCCGCGAGATTCATTATCGCTTTACCGTTATCTAGTTCAGCTGCCTTCAGATACCACTCCATAGCCATATTGTAGTCCTGCTTTATTCCTAATCCATTATTATACATACGTCCAACTGTATTCATAGCTTCACTAATGCCAAAGTCAGCTGCCTTTTTAAAGTATTCTAAAGCTTTTGTATAGTTTTTACCTGCATATGCATTTCTTGCAACTTCTAATATCTTTGCTGGAGTAGTTTCGGTTATTTGTAGGTACTCACTATTAAATAGTATATTTGTAAAAACTATTCCTTTAGCAGCAAAATCTACAATTTCTGTGCTATTGATTACGGCAAAAACCCGTCCTATACCAATATAGTGTATGTTTAGTACCTTAAGTGGTATGGTAAATTGATTTTCATAAAGATATATAATCGGTTCCCCATTGTCAATTAAATCAGCTAACTCCTCTTGATTAAATGCCACAATATCTACTTTATCCAATATTGTTTTATCATCCGTATACTGTTTTAACTTGGCTATTTTTTGATTGCGCATTTCAATATTCTCTAAATTCACTTCTTTTACCTGATATTCAACGCCTAATATGCCGCACAACTTTGGATATAGTTCATTGTCATTTTTGCATAACTTCCCCAATTTCTCACATTCATTTTCATAGTAACGATCTTCGAGCCAACTCATAAGTTTTCCATTTAGAAAATACCCTAATATATTATCTAAATCAAAATTGTCGCGCAACTCTTCCAATGTGCGTACTTTAACTCCATTTGCCATTTCTAATGGAAATCTTATTTTCCTGACCATACTCTATACCTCCATCGTATAATTATTTAGACAACCTGTTCTGTAAATTTTCGATCATACTTTGATGATTTAAATCTGCGTAAAGTCAGTATTGCTTGCATCAATACAACTCCGCCATCTTCCTAACACTGTCCCCGAATTCCTTACGAAATTCCTCCGGACCCAAAACCTCCATGCATTCACCCTGGCTCAGCAGCCACATTTTTATGCCTTCACCAAATACCTCTGCTTCAATGATCGTGCCGTTCTCCACTTTTTCTTTTATCATCGCTGTCGGCAGCCTATCCAAAACAGCCTCTAATGACTTACCCCAATACCGGAAACGGATCTTCATCAGCTTCCCCGGTTGCATGAATTGCACCCGCTTACGGAATTCGCCTTCTTCAAACCGATTAGATTCTTCGATGCGAAAGCGTTCCTCCTGTACCCGATATGAGGAAATTCGATCCAGCCGATATACGGCGGGAAAATCATGCCCACTACCATGGATGTAGGCAATCAGATAAAAATAATATTCGGCAAACAATATACTCCAGGGCTCAACCAACCTGGAGATTTTTTTCTGATTACGCTCTTTTTCATATTCAATCTCCACCAGACGTTTCTCTTTTACAGCCTGTCCAAAATCCCAAATCGCATCGACAATCTGGTCTGAATGCCGCACCGGGCTATAGTGAAACTGCTCGTTACGAATTACTTCCCGAATCACCTGACGCTCTTCTGGCCAGGATTGTTCCACCAAACCGACCAGCAAATTATCCATTTCCACTCGTCCAAACGCCCTGCTTTCAAGCAGGACGCGGGCAATTGCCAATATCTGTTTAGGCTTAAGAAAACTGCGCGTTTCGCCGGACAGCATATAACAACCATCGGTACGACAGTAGTTGATTTCCAATCGGTAAGGATTAAAGTCTGACAAAACATTGCATTCAGCAAAATAATTACGCAACGCGTTAATATCACGTTCTATAGACTTTTCTCCGACAGACAAATTGGCTGCTAAAGCTCGCTTTCGTACCGGCCTGCCTTTGACCAGCAAATCGTATATGTACAGCATACGTGCCGGCTTGCTCCAGGTCGAATTCATTTATCATCCGCCTTCTCTATTTACTTACTGGTATTTTCCATATATCAACTTACTAATCCTTTTAAGTTCCACGAATATTAGCATAGTTTATCGTTTGAGGATAAATGAGGGAATGAGTTTATCAAATCCTTCCGAAATTGTTCCCTTCTTTCCGCCTTATCCTTATACATACGACAATCTGCGATTCTGATTAATTCATGCAGTGTATGCATATTGTCTGCTAAGGACCAGCCAACAGAAATACTTAGCGGCAAATGACGTTGGCTACGATAATTCACGGATTGCTGAATTTGGTTAACCACTGCCATTAACTCTTCTTCGGTTACATCTTGAGAAAATAAAACCAAAAATTCGTCCCCACCTAAACGATATACCCTGCCGCCTGCTGAATTCTCTCTCAAAATTTCTGCGGTTATCCTGAGCAGTTCATCACCAACACTGTGTCCTAAATGGTCATTGATTAATTTAAGTCCGTCAATATCACAAAGTATTACCGCAAAGCCACTGGTTTCCCCATCAAACAATTTTGCTTCCTGAACAAAAGCATTTCTGTTATTAATCCCCACCATTGCGTCATAATAGCTATAATAACGCAATTCTGCCTCTACCCCCTCCATATCCCTAATTTTCTCAGTCAAAATAATATTGCGCCACCATAATGCAATACTGAAAATCCACCCCACATATCCAAGGAAAAGTGTGATTACGCCGACAAGGTCAATGGATTCGGCTAAATGACAATAATAAAAAGCACTTAACAACACTGTCCATACGATTACACAGACAAGCACATGCAATTTCAATAGCCGTTCCTTACTCATATAAATTCACCCACCTGTCTATTACTCTACTGAAATACAAGAACAAAATCTGTCCTTGTAGCCAATAATTGATATTTATCTACTCAAACATAAAAACAAGCCTTCCAGCAATTTTCGAAAGGCTTGTTTAATAAAATCTATTCTCTAAATAAATCGCAATTACGACTGTATGAATCTTATTCTAATAAAATCCAGTTATATAACGCCACTTTCTTTCAAACTCACATACCTTCCCTGCCCCACAATCACATGATCCAGCACTGGAATATCGATAATCTTACCGGCCTCAACCAAGCGTTTAGTCAATTGGATATCTTCCTTACTAGGCTCCGGGTCGCCGCTGGGATGATTATGTACCAAAATTGCCGAAGCACATGCCCTCCTGATCAATAGCTTAAAGGTTTCCCTCGGATGCACCAGGCTGGCGTTTAATGTACCGATTGATACTATATGCCGAACAATCACATGATTTTTAGTATTTAAGCCAATGACTATAAACTGTTCTACTGTAAGATATTCCAGTTCACCGCGAACCAAAGCATAGATATCCTGTGCGCTCCGAATGATTACTCTTTCACAGATTGGATTTGTCTGAGCATAACGAGCAAAATTCAACATAGCTGATAGCCGTCTTGCTTTGGCTTTGCCTATGCCCGTAATTTGCATCATATCCATTTCCGTCGCATTCATCAGCGCCTGCATGGTTGGAAACTCCCGCAGCATGGCTTGAACTGTATAGCTATTGGCAGATTCTCGCAGACATTCTGCCAATATGGCTTCCAATGAAGTTTTATCGTTCATTTCCTAACTCCTTTCAGAAAATAAAGAACTAGCCCTGGCTTTTTCCTGGGCTAGTTTTTACTACATTGCTTTGCCGCAGAGAACGGCTCTGGTCTTCATAGTCTCTTCAAGAGCCGCTACTCATACGCATATATTCTATCTTGATCAAACTTAACCAAAAAATCCTGCAAAAACTCTAAAAAAGCATTTTGTAGGATTTTTATTATTCAGAACGTGTTAATCTTTCCAGCAGACAATAATTTTCGTTTTCATCACTCCACCACTCTTCCACTATATGTGGAATAATAGCTTCCAGTTCAGCAAACAATTGAGAGTTAAAACATGATACTTCTGCTGCCGGCTCCACGCTTTCTTTTTCTATTGATAAATTTTGATACAGCATAGCCATTCGCGAAGATTTATACCCAGCATCTTTCATCGCATGCAAGATTTCTACGGCAGATTGTAAATCTTCATTACATAAGGCTTGAGACATTCTTATTTCAAACTCTACGCCTTTTGTAATACTTAACGCAACCTTGAGACGATCGTCTGGATGGATTATCGCTATTAACTGGTCAATAATCTCTAATATAGGCTCTACCCCAACGTTAATCTGTAAGTTCTTATTAGAACATAACATAATCTTGTATACCTCCCCCAATTTATTCATTGTTACACTTCACACCACTGTGCGTATCGCTCGATATACGGGGTTCGATACATTAACTCACCTTCATGGCTTACGCGACCTGCGTCCGCTTCTGGCATTTCATGCATAGAGGTCTTCCGAATCGATTAGTAGATACTTGTTTTACTCCGACAGTAATGGATGCGTTGCAAGCACTGCATATCAAGTCTGGGCGAACATTAATCGTCTTTTCTTCTGTTCCAGTATACATACTTTCATCCGTCTTACTGTCCGCCTCCGGATCATCGTTAGTGCTCATAGCCAGAGTCAGCATATAAGCGTACTTAATGGCTGCCGTCTGCGCTTTCATAACAGCCTTGTCTCCGCTGTCCTGTCCGCTGCCGATGCCGGACAGTTGAAGTTGCTCGCCGCTATTGGTATCAATTAAGGTAATGCTCACCTTAACTGTCACCAAATGCTCTGTATTGCCCTTGTTGTTCAGAACATCAGAGCTCGCGATTATTTCCGGCAGGACAATTGAGGCAATATTATGTTTGACCAGTGCTGTATTGACTTTCTCCAGTACATCTGATGACGTAGCATATTTGTAATGATGAAAGTCATTTTGGCCATTCTTTTTTACGCTGCTGCAGGCTGCCATCACGTTAACTAATTTACCGGCTATGTTTTTCATGTTCTATTCCTCCTTGAAAATAAATAAACACCTGCTTACCGCCGTTGATGGCAGATAAGCAGGTGTTTTTATCGGACACTTTGATTGTACTCTCAACTAACCACCTTCAAAGGCGGCTCGATACTGCTGTCTAAACTACTTCCATGCGGACAATGCTCTGCTACCTGACAATAACCCAGACACTTCCGGTCATGCCAGCGTTCTTTAGTCGTACAAATAGGCGGCATAGTTTTGGTTGCCAATGCTTGCCGAATGGCTTTGGCTTTATGTTGCATGTAACGAATAATCCAACGGTTGCTGATCCGGTTGACGGAAATTAGATAAATCGCCTGATCAATGCCTCGCTCATTGGCAATCCGTAGGCTGTTGTCCCGGCACATGGCTTGAATGACTATTTTATTGACCACTAACCCTTGCTGTTCCAGTAAAATGCGGTAGTAGTTTAATTGGATTGCCCAATCGAGAATGCCTTTTACTCCGTCATCACGCCATTCCTTTTTGTATTTGATCTCGCCTTTCTTTAGTCCGGATTTATAGACCTCGCCTGTTGGCACATCTACTTTATACTTACCGAGCGCTTTCATGATTTTATAGCTGCTCGTGACTTTGATATCACCCAGTACGCCTGTGTCCTGATCAAGAATCTCACCATACAGATCGAACTTGCCGGAGGTAATCTCATCGTTGAGCCGTATTTCGGTCAACATATTGCCTTTGCTATGATTCTCATTGATCGAATGCAGCGCAGAGCCGTGCAAAGCATATAGTACGGATTGTGGGTTTACGGCATAATTCACGGTCTTTTTAAGATAGGTTTCTCTTGTCCCGGTAATCAGTTCGGTTACGGTCGGTTCGCTAATGCCTCGATTCAAAGAGGTTGCGACAGCTCTTAACGTAGGCAGGAACATACACCTTTGTTTCCGTTGACAGGAGGCTAAGCAGTCTTTGATAGCGATACAGGTTCCATCGGGACAGATAAATTGGCTTGCCGGCATATTGTTTCTTCTCCTTCCTCATCATCGCTGGCACTCTGTTCTGACAAAGAAATCTTAACTCCCATTCCTCCAGTCAGATGCTTGTATTCGCTGTCTATCAACTCTTTTACTCGAACTTGAGTAAGCATGGTCAACATGCCTTCTGCCAGCTGTTTGACTTGTGAGTAGTTCAACGAGAGATGTATAGCGTTATCTGCGGGGTCTTTCAGTGCTAAAATGAAGATTTCACTGCACTGCCGCAAATCTGCTTCGATATCAGTATAGGCAAAGCAATTAGTGATAAACATCTTTATTCCCCTTTCTGCGTTCAGGTGACTGATTGAACCAGCTGTTGATGTTTTCATCGAGAAGGCTGGGGTATTCGCTGCGCATCTTTTGATAGTAGGGGAAGGGGATTTGCAGGCGGTCGGCAATTTGACGTTGGGCGAGTTCATTGAGTATGAAGCATTCTGTTGTATTGTCCATGCCTAACGTTAAGCGGCTAATTCCTCTGTCTGTTTTGACTTCCAGATTGCGGGTATCGGCAAGATAGTCTTTTCTTGCCATTCTTTGGCGTTCTAGCTCCTGGGCTAATTGGATGATGGTTCTGCCTTGTTTCATGTTGATTCCTCTTTTCTTTTTAGATTTTGGGATATATAAAAATAGAGCCAACCGGCGTTAAGCTGGTTAACTCTGATATCTGGGGATACCGCATTTCCCTGTAATGGAGTATTTATCCTGGCTGTCCTCTGAAAATGAGGATGCTTATCCTCTGCGTATTGTTGCGGCAGTATACTATACCTTGAAAACGCAGGACAGACAGGACACTGCTTATTGGGGAGCAGAAAAAGGGATGTCCCTGAGAATGCAAATAGCGCTGGCCGTACTGTGGCAGCGCTATTTTTGTGTTCCTTTATAAGGGCTTTGTGGTATATCCACAAGGCCTAGGTTCATGATTATAATATATGATTGAAATAATGGATTCTGGCAAACAACAGATATTCAGCTAGCTTCGCTTCTTCTTAGCAGTAGATTATCTCTGTTGCGTATTTGCTGCTCCTTGATGGATTTTACGGCAACCATAAGTCTGCCGCTTGGCCTGATGAATTTGCTGAATCTGCTTCAGGAGAGCTTCGTTTTCTATTGCTCTTTGGCTTTTCGGGCGATTTTCCCATGCATAGAAGCCGCTACGGGATACCCCTAGCACTTTGCACAGCTTCGCCACCCGATATGCTTGGCGGTTAGCTTTGATAAATTCAAACCGTTTTATTTCTGGTTCTTCGCGAAGTACGCTGCCGCCTTTTTTAGAATCTCGTTTTCCTCCCGCAGATCACGATTTTCTCGTTCTAGTTTTCTTAGTCGTTCATCGTCTGGACTGAGATTGCCGCTGCCGGGAAAAGGGGCATCCGGTTTTTCTCGATATTTTTTCAACCATCCATGAAGTGTATTCTCATTCATTCCTAGTTCGACTGCCACTTTTGATACCGGCCTACCGGTTGTCCAGTCGGTGTAGCTCCCATAACTTCCTTCTGTGTATAATTTACTTATGCCAGTAAAGGAAATTGGGGTATAATGTAGAAGTAGTCTCTTAACTTTTGTTACGGAGGCTTTGATATGGATTTCACTAGCGACAGTGCTGCGATGTTATTGGCTCAGCCAAAAGTAATTTTTGTAAACGATGAGAAAATCGATTGTATCACTATCCCTTCTAACGGTGGAGCCTTTTACATAAGATATACTGTACTTTCGGAAGATGAAGAATATCTTTTTCTTCTTGAAATCTCTCAGAGCCAAAAAAACCATTTTAATATGACTTTGCATTTTCAAGAAGACGAAACTAAGATCGGCCTCTTACGGATCGATTATGGTGGACGCCATAAGAATCCGGAGATTGCTAATAATCATGTTCCCAATGCAATGCTCCCATATACTGGAAAACTATTTGGCTTTAATGAGCATCATATTCACTATCACGTTGAAGGCTATCAAACTTTGGCTTGGGCAATTCCTCTTAAGGCAGATTGTTTTCCCGTAAAAGAGCTATCAGATTTTGATTCTCTAAAAGATGCGGTTATATCGTTTGCTGGACGTATAAACCTGAAGACTACGCTACAAATCGAGGGAAGGTTGTTTTTATGACATGGATTGATACGGCGATTCAAGACTACTATTCCTTTCTTAAACAGAATACTGCCGTAATCCAAAATATCCAGTCTGACTGGTATGTCATTAGTACGCCTTTTATCGGTTTATTTAATGATGCAATAGACATTTATTGTAAGGAAAAAGATGGAACTATCACCCTTTCAGATGACGGCAAAACTTCTCGGAATCTGGAGCTAATAGGCGCTACAATCTCGCGTTCCCCAAAACGCAAAGAAGTAATTGAGAAAATACTCTTAAATTACGGAATCCGATTCGAAGACGGGGAGCTTTTAGTAACGGCTACGATGAAAGACTTTCCTCAAAAGAAGCATAATCTTATGTCAGCGATCATGGAAATCTCGGATATGTATCTCTTGGCAAAGCAAAATGTACTATCAGTTTTTAAGGAAGATGTACGAACATATCTTGAAGAACAAGAAATCATTTATACACCGCACTTTATTTCCAAGGGCAGCACGGGGCTGGAATTTACCTTTGATTTTCAGATTGCCAAAAAAGATAAGGAAATTGTGTTGAATACATTCAACACAATAAACAAGACTAATCTCTCAAAATTTCTATTTAGTTGGGACGATATCCGTCAGACACGCCAACGAGTAACTCAGAAGGAGTTAATTAGCCTTGCTGTGATCAACAATGAAGAAAAAGAAGTGAAAGATGAGTATTTAGAGGCCTTAAGGTCTAAGGGGTCTGATTATATTTTATGGACCGATCGACATAAGCCAGAGAATTTAAAAAAGATTCAGGCTGCTTAAGGTGCTTCAAAATTGAGCGGAAAATTAGCCCCGGCTGGCGTTTTAGGCGCTGGCTGGAGCCTTTTTTATTTTAAAAGAAAGTTTAGTTTGTTTTGACGGAATATGAAATAGTGTTTTGGCAAAGTTAGATTTTGGTTTTAGGGCGAGGCAAACCGGCAAAAGACAAGGAAGCGTTGACGACGCATACTGGAAGGAGTCTGCTAGGAAACGCTGACGCAGTATTTTGGCGGTTTGGCCGTCATCAAACCAAAGAGATAACTTTGTTAAGACACTAGACCGGAAACATTTAGAGGCTATATGTACAAGTTCTGCTATCACTCAATAATAGGAAAGCCACTAGCGTTCTTATCCCTACGGCTCTTCGATATCAAACCCACCCTTAAGAATAAATTCCTGCAGCAAACTGTGTATTCTTATGTTGACCTTAAACGCTGGTATTGTTGTTTTTTCCAGCTTTTCAAAGTATCCCTTTGCTTTTGCCTTGTCTACGGAAGCCTTTAAGTCATCAAAGCGACCGAACTCATTGATGCTTACCTCAGTTACATTTGCAGCCAAAAGATTGCGGAGTTTATTGTCATCTACCCCTAAGAAGCGAGAAATACGCTCGATCTGAGCATTTTTTGCCCTGAATTGATATTCAGTGATATAATCCCTGAAAGTTTTACCGCTTTCTGTCCTAGCATTTCCGCTTTCTACATCGTGAAGAAAGATATTTGCATACTTTTGTTCTTCTTGCGTCAATATGGCGAATGACTTATGCAAATCATCGAGTGTCTTCCGCATTTCGGCTTCATCTACATCACCTTGTGTAAGGGTTTTTAGAAACTTTTCGAAGCGTGAATTCATATAATCCGAATCGATTCTTCCAGTATCAATCTCCGTTAGGTAACCGTCAATCTCGAAAGGAACATCGTCGCCGCCACCTGCACCGCCACTGCCATCAAACAGCTCTTTATACCGCATCGCCAGCACCAAATAGGTGTTTTCGTCCAGTTTCATCTTGACTTGAGTTTTGGGCTTGCCACGGCCATGGGGGAATGGATACGTTGACTCTTTCCAGGTAAAGCCCTGAATTTTTGCGGCTTCCAGGTAGTCGTTGAAGGATTTAAACAAAGAGGCAAATTTCCCACGCTCCGAACGATCATCGGGCAGCTTTTCAAAGTTTGGAATCCCAGCACGCGTGAACAGCTCGCTAATGTCAGTAAAAATTGCATTGAGCTTGTTTAAGTTGTACTCAAGCTTTTCGACAAATAATCCAATAGGCTTATCACCAGAATAGAGCTTGACAGCTTTCTCGATGTTTTGCTCCATCGTATGCGGCTTCCTATAGTATCGTATGGTGCCAAAAGGCTTATCCGGGCCAAACAGACGATTCGTACGGGAGAAGGCCTGAATAATATTTTCATACCGAAGCACCTTATCCAGATAAAGCGTGTTAATCCACTTGGAATCGAAGCCTGTAAGCATTTGGTCGACTACAATCAGCAGATCAAGTTGTTTTTCCGGCTCACTTGCGATGAATTGATACGGTATTTTATGGGCAAGCCGCACAGCAATGTCCCTCTTCAGCTTATCGTAATTTTTTAGACTAAATTTCTGCCCATATCTGGCGTTATAATCCTCGATAATTTCTATAAGACCATCCTCTTTATAAATTACCCCGCCGTTATTATCAATGCTGGGGTCAAACAGGCAGGTAACCTTTAATGTAGGCATGGCGTTTTTTATTAGGCGATAATAAGCAATCGACTCCGGGATACTGCTGGTAGCAAAGATAGCATGGAACTTGCTGTTATGACTCATGGTTAACCAGTTGTTAGCAATATCTTGCACAACCAGGTTTTGATGCTCTGCTATCTCGTATTGGGCTGTTGACAAATAATCCTCAATGCCTTTGACATATTTGCCATCATCACCAACATAACCAGCCATTTTTACTTGGGAAGAATCCATGTATTTATAAAAGACTGCTTTCTTTTTAGGATCGGCAAGGGCTTCTTCAACGGTAACCGCTTTTGCCTGCTCCAAAGCGATAGCTTGGCGCAAGTCCCTGTCTTTGTATGTCAATAATTTGTATGGATCAAAGCCAAGGACATTCTTATCACGAATACCATCGGCAATGCTGTATCTGTGCAACTCGTCACCGAAAAGAGTTGCTGTAGTGCTCATTTTCTTTTGGTTTTCATCATGAATCGGCGTTCCAGTAAACCCAAAGAAAACAGCAGATAGGAAAGAGTCTTTTATACCCCGGAGCATATCTCCAAAGGTAGAGCGATGCGCTTCATCGACAATGAAGACGATTCGCTTGGAATTCATCAGCGCAAGATCATGAGCATTTAAGCCGTTCTCTTCTTTAATATTGCTCATTTTCTGAATGGAGGTGACGATCAGTGTGTTGGCCGGGTCATCACTCTTTAGTTTTCCAATTAAAGCAGTTGTATCTTCAGTTGCCTGAACTGACTCATTTTCATCGGCAAACCCGCGATATTCTTTCAAGGATTGGGTTCCAAGTTCAACTCTGTCCATCAGAAAGATCACTTTATTTGGAGTTAGCAATGAGCTGCGCCGACTTAAAGCTGGTCATCGTCTTGCCGGAGCCTGTGGTATGCCAAACATAGCCGCCCAGCCTGTCCTGACTGTTCCATTTGGTTTTGGCAACACGGTCAGAAATGGCATTGGCTGCATAGTATTGATAGCTGCGCATGACCTTCAGTATACCATCGGTATCATCGGCGACAGTATAAAAACCGATAAGCTGGTGTGCCATCGGAATGGAAAGCAATGAAGCGGTGATTTTTTTCCAGTCATTGATTGGCTCATTATTGAAGTCTGCCCAGTGAAAATAGAAATCTTTGTTGAATTTGCCGTCTATGCCGGGGTTGGCGAAATAAACGGTTTCTGCCGGTTCCATCGCCACGAAAATCTGAATCAGCGCAAATATTCCGCTGAAAAGCCCTTCAGCGGAGTATTTCTCTATCTGGTTATATGCCTGGCTGACGGAAACGCCGCTGCGCTTTAGCTCAATATGAATAACCGGCATACCGTTGATCAAGAGCATCAAATCACCGCGACGGTCATTTAATATTTTGGATTTGCTCTTAAATTGTGGCTGCTGAGCAATTTGATAGCGACTTTGTCCGGCAGCAATTTCACGGCGGTCATAAATCTTGAGGCTGACCTCTTTGCCAAAATGCAGCGTGTCATCGGGATTATCACGTATAACGGTTACTGTTCTCCCGTTGATAAAGCCGTTTAATTTCAAAGGCGTCCGCAGATTGGTGATCTGCTCCATAATCTGTTGCAGCTCGCCGCTTGTCAGCGGGTAATCATTCAAACGATCAATACCCCTGTTGTTTTCAAAGAGAATATTTGCCCAGTTTTTTAGCAAGTCTTCTTCTGTGGGATATTTCAGGACCTTAGGTTCCCAACCTTTATGGGGGAGTGCTTCAATCAAGGCTGCTTCAAAATCTGCTTCTTTGTCAAAGGTCATCTGCGGTCACACCTCCTACACGAACATTTTATTGAGCAAGGTTTTTTTGATGTCTTTCAGTTTTTCTAACTCACGCTGCTGAAGGGTAATGAGGTTGTCTAGGTGTTCAAAAAGCGCTCCAATTTTTTTCTGTTCATCCCGTGATGAAGATATTTTCACATCAAGTGTTAATAGATTTTCAGGCTTCACGGATTGACGTTTTACAACGGTGCCTTCCTCATACTGCAAGGCTCTTAATTTGAACTTCTCACTTTTCACAATCAATTCAATAAACGACGGTTCTTCTTCAGTAGTAAAAGTGACATATATAGGTGATATAACACCTTTTCCGTGTTTATTTCGATCAATTGCACCATATTTTAGATTCGACGGATTATAAACTATGTCATTATATTCTGTTAGCAAATAAATCTTATTAGTTGGATCCAATGTCAAATGGTCACGATTATTTGACTTCCTTTCACTTCTGTCAATTACACCTTGACCTGCAGCAAATGCCAGTATTGGGGCATCATCTGATACTTTTTGTAAAATTTTACGTTCTGTCAAAACTTCCCCTAACTCCCGCCGTTCCCATCCATCAGTAAATCCAACAAAGCGAATTTCCGGAACATTGGTTCCATCCTTCGGGAACATTTTTCCGAGCATGGATTTTTTGATGATTACCAGCTTGTCATACTTTCGCTGCTGAAGGGTGATAAGGCGGTCGAGACCGTAAAAGAACGAGCCAATTTGAGTTTGTTCGAATTTTTCACAAGGTATTGCATGTTGATTTTTTGATACTATGCTCCAATCAGAACGGGGCATTTTGGTCCCTGTTGACTGGTTTGCAACTTCTTGAAAAGCAGGTGTTTGTATCAAATAGTATATAAATTTTCCGTCTGTATCCGTAGGTGTTAAGACCCAAAAATCACCTACTGCAATGCCTCTAAAGCTTGCAAATAGCCAGTTTTTCAGATAAGGTCTTAATTTCCCAAACAAAATATCTCCGTTGACAAACTCAATGCCAGCTTTAATACTTTCTTTTTTTGATAAGTCTTTGTTAAGCGTTCCACTATCCGCGATAATATCTTCATATTCTACTCGTGGAAGCCCATTTTCTTTCGATATCGATGTGGTTCTAGTAACCGTACTGGCAAACTTACGCAGTTCCCAGGCATCAGTAAATCCAGTGAAGCGAATCTCTGGTTTTTTATCTGTTCCAGCCATATCATTCACCCTTTAACAGCGTCTGGAGCTCGCTAAGACCTTTCATATCATACTCGTTACCGATGAGTTCATCAAGGAGCGATGAAAGAGCCGCCTCAGTTTCCTGTATCTCTGATTCGAGCGCAGAGTAGGTAACAGCGTATTTTCCCGAAAGGGCTTTGATCTTATCTGCCAGAACATGAATTACCGCATGGGGAAGCTGCATAATACCCTCCGTAAGCGGAACAATCCATTTTTCTTCAAGCAATTCAAGCGCCTGTTCGTCAGAAAGTGATTCAATAGTCTCCTTTGTCTTCATATGCAGTGCTGCGGCATCGGTTTTCACCTGTGCTTTTACTGCTTTTTCCTCGGCCATCAGCTTACTAACACTTACAATCTTTGCTTCAAAGGACTCCGCCGGAAATTCAAAAACGGTTTGCAGTTTTGCTAAGTACGCGTTTACTGCTTTTTTAGCATAAGTTCCGTCGTTGCTTGCTGCCATATTGGCCCAAACTACCTCGTCATGGACGCTGACAAAGGCAAGTTTGTCAGCTTTTTTGGTAAGTGCGGCATAAGCGTTCAGCGCTTTCATTTCTGGGGTGTCCACATCGGCATAAATTTCTTTGAGCTTAGCAGCGACTTCTTTGGCAACAAACGCATCATTGTCGTCTGTCACGCTTGAAGCCTTTTCTTCTTCAGAAAGCGAGTCGAGTATTTCGTCATATTCAGCAAATATTTCCGTAATGCGACCTTCTTTTTTCTTCAGTGCTTCATGTTCAGCCGCAAAGTACACCCGCTGCACAAGCTCAAAAGGAATAACACGACCGATCCAACCATCCTGTACCTCTTCGTCTTGCCCATCCTTTTTCTTGATAACCATGTTGGGATCAACCTTTTTCACCGCGCTGAATCCTTCTGTCTGAATTATTTCGAGGTCAACCGATGTTTTCGCCCACTCATCATCAAGTAATTGATAGGCTTCATATCGGTTAATCAGCGGGATGGAAGCCATGCGGTTAAAGATGCCCGCACTTAAAACAACCTCTTCTTGGGCAATATTGAGGCTTGTCATATTCGTTATCAGTTCGCTTTTTAGGAAACTGTCGAAGTCTTTGAAAGCTGTCATGAAATTGGTGATAAATGCTTGTACGGCAGGATGATCATCAACAGTCTGTGCAATATTGTCAACCCTAAGCGCTGCATAAGGACCCGCAATTTGGATAAATAATGCTTCTTGTAATCCCGGGAAAACACTCCAATACTCATTCAGTTCGGCAATTTCACTCAGGGGAATGCCGCCAAACATCGATGCGTAAAGGTCGTATGTTTCTGCGCTTGCAGATGAATCAACGTATCTTGGAATGTTGAGGTTGTATTCATTTTGGCGGATTTCTTCACGGCTGACTTTCCTAGAGAATTTCTCAATATCGGCTCTGGCAGCTACGGCATCAACGATCTTTTTAATATCAGCTGCTCTGAGCTTATTGTTTTTGCCAACTTTAGCGAAACCTTTAGATGCATCAATAATCAAGACATCGGTATTCTCACGCTTTTGCTTCAAAACAATGATGATTGTCGGAATACCTGTGCCAAAGAAAATATTGGCAGGCATTCCAATGATTGCATCAATATGATTTTCTTCGATTAGGTTTTTACGAATCTCGCCCTCTTCTCCGCCACGGAACAAAACGCCGTGCGGTAGAACGATCGTCATGATGCCCTCCGGCTTCAGATGGAATAATTCATGAAGCAGAAACGCATAATCGGCTTTTGACTTCGGAGCGAGACCGAAATTTGCGTAGCGAGGGTCTGTTTCCTTGTTACTCGGATCCCAATGCTGTGAATATGGAGGATTGGAAACAACTGCGTCCACATAAAGTGGATTGTACGTTTTAGCCGGATCGGCTTCATCAAAGTACGGCCAATCCTGTTCCAACGTGTCAGCGTTACGGGTTACGATATTATCCGGGAGGATGCCGCGCATCACTAAATTCATCCGGGTGAGGTTGTATGTATTCTGCTTTAGCTCCTGGGCATAGTATTTGATATTGTTTTCATCATCAATGTGCTTGGTAACAGAACGACCGATGGTAATCAACAGTGAGCCCGAACCGCTCGTCGGGTCATAAATTTTGATTTCCTTCCTGTCATGCAAATGCCCAGCAACAATTTCGGACATTAGCAGCGATACTTCATGCGGGGTGTAAAACTCGCCTGCTTTTTTGCCGGCATTGGCTGCAAACATGCTGATCAGATATTCATAGATGAAGCCAAGAACATCGTAATCCTGCTTGCCATCCATAGGAATATCTTTAATCAGATAAAGCAGATCGCTGATCGCTTTGGTGCGTGATGCGGAGTTGTCACCGAGTTTGCTTAAGCCAGTCTGCAGGGTATTAAATATGCCCTCGAACACCTTCTTGTGAGAGGGATTAATCAGTCGGTTGAATGCTGACAAGGCATCTGTGACATTAGACACATCAAAATCTTTGCCTAGTTTAAGCCAGGTTGAGAACAAGTCCTTGTAGGCAATAAAATAGCCGACATTTTCACGAACATACTTTACAGTTTCGGCATCGTCTTCAGTAAGCGCCTCAACGTCTTCCTGGGTGAAGCTACGTTCCTTTAAAAACTTTACTTCTTTGTCGGACAGATATTTGTAAAAAATAAAGCCTAAAATATAATCTTTATACTCGTTGGCCTCGATCTTTGAACGCATTTTATTAGCGGATTCCCATATTTTTGTAGCAAGCTGTTGCTTATTCATGTAATCCTCCTACTGATTCATATCCATCCTGCTTTAGCCGACATCATTACATCTTGCTAGTTTCATCTTTTTACGGCTAAAATCCTTCCGTTAAAATGGTTCCAATCCACTAATGCTTACAAAGTTACTAGTGAACAGCTAAATTTGCCTTTATTTATTCCGCATTATTTCTAATTTACTTAGATTCCGAAAATACAAGCAGATAAAAAGCAAATAACGTAATAATCACTTCAACATAATAATAAAAAAACAAATGCGAGGTGATCTAATCATGTTCAACGACTACCAAGACATCCTAACCGTAGAGGATTTATGCGAGATGCTTTCCATTGGCAAGAACTCTGCCTATACCCTCTTATCCTCCGGCCAAATCAAAGCCTTCAAACATAACAGAGTATGGAAGATACCCAAAATAGCTGTTATGGAGTATGTCATAAGCAGCAGTGGCATAAAAAGCAGCAGGTGATTCTTCGCCTGCTGCTTTTCCTTGTGCCATTCCGCTAAATCAATCCCCTTTCCTTAAAGCTGCAATATGCATTTTTACCTATAATGACATGATCTAAAATCGGAATACGGATCACCTTACCGGCCTGTACGATCATATCCGTTACGCTGATATCTTCCGTACTCGGCTGAGGATCGCCGCTCGGATGATTATGAACTAGAGCAATGCTTGTCGCCATATTTTTAATGGCCACATTAAAAACCTCTCTTGGCGAGACCGCTGTCATGTTAACGGTTCCCTGGGAGATGACTTTCTGTCCGGTAATTTTATTTTCCGTATTTAACGTGGCGACCATTCATCATTTTGCTTCTTTTTCCAAGCATGATAAGACCTTAATTTGCCTGTACTTATAATACCTTCCCCTATTTCGGTTATGTCTCGATATATGCGCGACTCTTCGCCCAAAACGGGTATAACCTTTTTCAAATACCTAACGAGTTCCTTTTTTATTTCTATTGAGGTAGACCTCCCATTTTCTGTTGCATTATCAAGTAACAAGTTTAGTGTATTCATAAAACAGGAAATTTCATACCATCCGCGCTCGACATCCCTAAATACGATACTTAAAGGAATATTATCGCCTAGATCACCTATTATAGCTGTAAATGTCTTATCCCTATGCTCGTTTTTACCGCCATTATAGCCTGTACGTTTTGTCAGTTGAGCAAATTGACATTTTTCGTACAAATAGATTAACCCTAATAGTTCATTAAGTGAAATTACAAATGGCGGCTTCCTTCGGTTATAAAATAAGAACAGCAATGCAACCTTAGCGTATCCTTTGCTGTGACGTTTAATGTTCTGCTTGCGGTTCTTTAGGAGTCGCGCCATTTCACTTTCGGTTCTGTTCACAAGTGAATCATTGCGCCAAATTTCCGAGACAATTTTAGAGGTTTCCCTCACTACAAAGGATTCTACCAATTCGAAATTACCTTGCCAGTGAATATGGGCCGCAGTATTGACATCGCCTACAACAGGGTTCTTAGCTTGATTATCGCTAAACCTGCTCTCCTTCCACTTTTCTTCAACGAATGGTGTAATATAGTCCGGCTTTTCCTTATAAAGAAGCGAAAGATCTATTTCCAGACGCGGTTCTTGCAGTTCATCATCAATACTTAATAATAGGAAGTGTAAATAAGCTCTAATAAACAAGTCTTCCGGTTTTTTAAAGTCTGTTTCTACTGATGTGTTTAATTCTTTCAATCTCTTCAAAATAAGCGGGTATAAATCGTTTCGCACTTCATTTGTAGAAATATGACACCAGCCACTGTTTTCGTCAGTAACTCGCGAAACAATCGCATCCGCTAAGGTATTAGTACAAAAGCGAAGAGTACCTGCGAAATACTCAAGCGTAACAGCGTCTTGAAAGCTTATTGACTTTAATAACTCTCGTCTAATAAATTGCATGAAATCCCAGTATGGGTTTCCCTCTTCGTGTCTAAAGCGCCAAAAAGAAGCTTCGCGTATCCTTCTTAAAATACCAGTCTTTTTCGCTTCACATTTAACCAAAATCAATAATAGTTGATGAACTTGAAACCATTGCTCTTGAGACCAATTTTGATCATCGTATGCTATGCCGAAATAATCCTGAAGATATACGATTTTATCTCTAACAAATGAGTCCGACTCTTCTATAAAGAAAGGGAGCTCTTGAACTTTATCCTTGCCTTCGGTTCGTATTTCTTTTTGCGCCTCACTCTGTCTCTGTAACCTTTTCCTGCTAGTCCTACATTTACTCATGTCTTGTGAGTTATAAAAACGGGAACTTAAGTCGGCAATATGATCAGTTATATTTCTCCCTGGCTCATAAGAATACTGCGCATCATAATAATTTTCGCTTGTTCCAAACAAGAAAAAAGCGTCTTCCTTTTTTTGCTTATCAAGTCGTTCAGCATATCCCCACATTATCCCAAACGCTTTTTCTCGCTCTTGTTGATTATGTCTGGTTTCAACTAAATGCTCTAACACGCGACTTGCTTCAGTAAAATTATCAACTATTGCTTCCCATCCCATTCTTAATTCATCCTGCTTCATCTCTATTATCCCTCCTTGCACAGCCCTACCAATCAGAATAACTTTCCCCAAATTCCCCAGGAATCACGATACCCTCTGCTACCTGATATATATGAGTAGCTACGTATATATGGGAAACAAGTACTAACTAACACTGCTTTTTAAGATTGGCACCGCTACCATAATCTCTTCGTGCAGCATTTGTTATACAAGTGCTGCTTTTTTATTCCATGTAAATTACGCTCCTGTGTAATTATGCATGCTCGGATAGTCACAGTGTATTCAAATCACATTATTTTATAAAGTTCGACACTTTTCCTAAAAATCATGTTCGTGTCAATGAGTTGTGTTTCAAATTTTATTTTTCTTCAGTTCTCAAAATATGCGAAGGTCGAGCCAATGCTGTTTTTGCAGATGCCCGCTAAACTCAAAGGAGGAGGGATTAATACAACAGCATCCACCTCCAAATTCAGCTACTCATAGAGAAAGGGGGTTCTATTTATGAAAAAGTCCCAAAGCAAAACGACTTCGATTCTACTCCGAGCTACCTATGCCGAAAAATCAAGGATCAAAAAAAAATCTAGCGCTTTAGGAATCAGCGTAACAGAATATCTGTTACAGCGCTCGGAAGAACACGTTCTAGTCTCGCCAATATACGGACGCCATGTAATGCGACTGCTTCACTCTTTGCATCTGCAGCTGCTCCAATTACAGCGAAGTCATATTTCCACGGCCGATATTCAAGATTTGCTCAGCAATTGTGTTATCGACGTGCAAAACCATATGAATATGCTGAAGCATCAGCAAATGGGGGAATGAAAAATGTCTATTCTAAAATTTTGCAACCACAATAAACGCCGATTGTCCGAGATGCTCTTGTATATGGCAGACCCTGCCAAAACGTCACCCGCTTTGACGATTGGATTAGGAGTCAACCCACGATACGCAAAAGAAGAAATGGAATTTGCTAATGCTCTATGGTCGCGGGAAACGAACAACACGTCTTATCGGCACATTATCCTCTCGTTTGATCAAGAAGCCAACAACCTGCCCCTCACTTCCATAATGGAAATTGCGGAACAGGTCGGCAGATTGTTTTGCACAGAGCACCAAGTTCTGGCAACTTGCCACACGGACAGAATTAATCGCCATATACACTATTTAGTAGTCGCGACAAACTTGTTTAGTGGAAAACAGTTCCGCCAGCAACTGAGTCTGTTTACCTACAAACAAACCATAAATCGCATATTAGCGAAATACGGCCTACAGCCGATTCACTGCTACACTGGCTGACATTTGAGCTAAGTTTCGGCCAATAAGTTTATAGGGAGCAACAACGAATTCTACTTGCTCCCTATAAAGATTAAAGAGGAGGAAATGCAATGATACAACCGCTTAATGGTTTTAAAGTCCCAGACGAGCTGGATGTAACGTCACCTTTTAGTCAAGGAAAGTTAGAAAAAGCCCCTTACGACTATCAGCCACAAGAACTGACCTCGCCAAATGGAGATAACCCGTCGTTGGTGTTATTGGATAGCTCCGCACAGGCCATATTTGAGTCGCCTGATGCTTTCAGCCAACGCACAGGGGCGCAACTGTATTCCTTCTTATGCCCCAATTGGCAAGCCGAATCTCGTAAAGCACTCACAAAAACCACGGAAGACGGCAACCGATTGATTGGAAACAAATTCCTTGAAACACAAAACAGCGTCTTCTATTGTTACGAAAATGAAAAAATTAACCTGTCTAATTTCATTGTACAGGTAATTAGCCGCATTTGCCGCAAAAAAGTGGACGGTTCAACCAATCTGATAGTCGTAAAAGTTGCCAGTGTCGCTTCAAGCGCCACGCTCGAAGTTCCGTTGGGAAAATACAAACAGTTATTGAGCGAAATAAAAAACGAGCATCCGGAGTTTCACCTAAACGCCAACTTCCCCGGTGCCAGTTCTTATTTCGCAGAATACTGTTCCTTAGTATACGAGGAAGCCTTGGAAACCATGATTGCCTCAACCATCTATGAATATCCAGGATGGGAGAACATCGACGGTCGCATGATCTATTTGTCTGGCAGTCTGCCAATATGCCTATCCGAACGATATGTTTGGGATATTAACCCCTACGAAATGCCCCAAATATATCGAGCTGGCCATGATTTCCTCTCGGTGGGCAATCAACTTAAAACCATTTTGCCGCTTTTTCTTTATGCACATGTCGGGTTTACCGCAGACTTGTTTAAGAAAGCAGGCTATGAAGTTCAGTTCCTTCTGATGCTGGTCGGAGACACGGGCAGCTTTAAAACTTCAATAAGTGAAGAACTGTTCCAGCCTTTCAGCAAGGACAAGTTCTTAAACTTTCAATCCACGCCACGTGCCATCGAATTACAACGGAACGAGTGTCGAGACATGACGATGTTGCTGGATGACATTTTTTCCAGCAAAGACAAAGAAGCATTCAAGAAATTTGAGCTCTTATTACGAACCTTTGGTGATAATTCGGCACCAGGAAAGGCTGATCCAACGTCAACTAAGGTGAGTCGGTTTGATGTTCGCGGCGGTGCGGTTGTAACGGGTGAGAGCGATATCACTACTCAGCAATCGTCTTCACTGCGCTATTTAACCGTACATGTTGACAAGACCAGCTTCGGCTCACAGAAGTTGCGGTATTTTCAACAAAACCGGACTCTAGCCGAGCGAAATCATCAACCTTCTATTATGCAAAATTACTTCAGCGCCTATATCCATTTTCTCGAAGACAACTACGCAGAAGTAATCGGTGAAATCATGGACACCTTCGCTCATTTAAGATGTCCATTACTGAAATTTCCACGGCTGAATACCGTGTATCAAACCATGATTGCAATAGCACGAATTGTAATACGGTTTGGGCTTTCTACCGGGACTATTGCGGAAAATATAGCCCAACAAACACTTTGCTCTTGGGAAAATCAAATTCTAGAAACTGTCCTTGAAAATCAAAATGATAGCGCTATTTGCGAGCCTTACATTGCCTTTTTGGACGCTTTAATGCAAGGCATTGCCGCAGGCGATCTGCTTTTGGCCACGGGTAAAGAAGTCTTCTTTGATGATGGACGCGACTACGTTGGCTTCTATGACAGAACTGGCGACAAAATGTATTTGAACCCTCAAAAAGCGTTCAAATATGTTGAACGCTATTACGCCGAGATGCGAAAGACTTTTGTTGCGACAGATACCGATATTTGCAAAGCACTCGTCAAGAATGGTATGAGCGAGGGATACCTAGAAAAAGATCGAGTACGCGGGCAAAAAAAAGTATCTCATGGTGACAAAAAGTTAAAAATGCTGTGTCTGAAACGTCCGGCAGTTGAAGCCGCATTGGATAACAAATTTTGAAAGGGGCAAACACCATGAACCAAGAATCTGCAACTATTTTAACGCAACAGCCAAGGAGATACGCTATGATCACTAGTCAAGAGGTCGCTATCCTCAAAACTAACGAGGAGCTATACCGAGCCTTATGGCATCGCCACGGCATATGCTGCCATGTCTACGCGCACGAGGACATCAATCTACTGAACTTTTTGATCAGGCAAAAATACCCCGCTTATTTTTATCAAAACAACGGCTACCCGCATTCACCAATGTCCTTGCCTACATCATCAGCCTATTATGCACTACGCACTCCAGAAATCGTTACGGCAACTAAGGGCAGCGATATAACGTGTTGTGTACCACTTCAGAGTTCTCTCGCTATCGGTGATAACAGCATTTGGGGCATCAGTGCCTTAAATGGCTTTTACATCTGCCAGAATGTGGTGGAACTAATCAATGCACTCGCAGATCCATCTTTCTTGGTGGCTCCGTGGGCAATATCGTATCCAACGCCAGTAAGCGCATGGATGGAGGCACAAAACAATTATGTCGAGCGCTTTTTTCGCCATTTCAACACATTGGAGGACAGGATAAACCTTCCAGCTAAACTAGACATGGCAAAATTCCCGGGTTATCTTGATCCAGCCTTCGACGAGCGCGAAAAGCGTTGGATAGAGAATAACAGCTTCGAGCTGTTTCACGACTTATATCGGCTCGGCTTTTAAGTTTGCTGCGCTAAATCAGTTCAGTGAACTTATATATTATATTAGTGAGAGGAGGCAACAGCATGAAAATGTTTACCGAGCGCGAACTAGCCGAAGAATTAGGTGTATCACCTTGGACCATACGGCTTTGGCGCATAAAAGCCAATCTGCCGTACATCCGTACAGCAGGACGAATCTTCTATAGAATGGAAACAGTGGTTCGTTGGATGGCTCAAGAAGAAGCACACAACTCTAGAAAACTCACATCGAACTACTCCTCACTTGCCTAGAACTAAAGAAAGCTGCTATATGTTGGCAGCTTTCTTTTTATAAGAAAGACTAACTATTAAAAGTCAAGCCTGAAAATGAGGAAAGCTGGGAAACGCAGATGGTTCAGAAAGGGTATAGCAAAGCAAGCGTCCAACAGGACGCCGCGCAGGCTATCAAAAAGATTACGCTGCTA